>Ga0055584_100000860_pt1 | contig 29302 bp, 29 predicted proteins | sample OSDHelmetaG_FD_58716 | JGI IMG/M metagenome (GOLD analysis project Ga0055584, IMG submission 58716) | Pelagic marine sediment microbial communities from the LTER site Helgoland, North Sea, for post-phytoplankton bloom and carbon turnover... | ecosystem: Environmental > Aquatic > Marine >... | reverse complement strand
TTTTTTATTTTCTTTGTTCGCTATTAAGCGAAATCACAAACTTTTTGTCACGCACTTTTATGCCCGCATGAAAGGCATTTTTTAGCAAAACGCCAGGACCTATTTGATCCTGGCGTTAAACTTAGTCAAAAGCAAAGCTTCGCTTACTGCATTGCACCGAGTGCAACCAAGAAGTCGATGTGGCTTTGTAGAAGTGCTTTTGATTCTGGAGTTGTAGCAAACTCAGTCCAACCAGCCTTCACAGCAGCACGGTACTTAGCAAGCTCTTCTGGAGCCCATTCGTACAAGTTAATGCCTTTAGCGCGAAGGTCTTTCGCAGTTTGAGCATTCTTAACTTCGTTTGCTGTTGCATTACGAAGAGCAAGCGCCTGCATAGCAACCTTCATGATTGCCTGGTGGTGCGCTGGCATGCCGTCCCAAACGTCCTTGCGGCAAGCAAGGTGATCAGCAGGCATTGAGTGGAAACCTGGGAAGTTTGTGTGCTCTGCAATGTCATAAAGACCGAGGCCAACGTTGTTCGTCAGGTTAGCAGCGTCAGCACCGTCGATGATACCAGTTTCAAGAGCTGTAAAGATCTCGTTGAAATCCATCACGATTGGAGAAGCGCCAAGGTTTGCGAAAACCAAAGTTGCCATGCCAGGAGGTGATCGGAACTTCCAGTTTTTGAAGTCTTCCACGTTGCGAATTGGTGCAGTTGAAGAAAGTGATTCAGGACCAGGGATCCACCAGCCAACGAATTCCATGTTGTGAGCGTTGTAAAGCTCATTCAACTTGGCATAACCATCGCCGTGAAGCATCCATGCCAACTGCTGGTAAGGATTGGTGTAACCACCCATCAAATCGCCAGCAAACTGGAACGCAGGGTTCTTACCAGTCTGATAAGCACCACCAGTCATGTCACAGTCGAGAATGCCTGTTGCAGCCGCATCGAATGTCTCCGCAGACTTAACAACAGCAGAAGCGTAGAACATTTCAACGTTGATTTCACCGTTTGACATTGTTGTGATGTCGTTGATGAACTCAGCTGCTAACTGCCCAGAAAGCGTTTCCTGTGAGAAGTGTGTTTGAATGCGAAGGTCTGTAGCAGATGCAGAAGCTGCAAAGCCAAGTGCAGCTACGAGTGCTGCACCCTTCATAAGAGTAGATTTGAGCATAGGTTCCTCCCTTAAAGCTCTTTTTGTTTGAGCCTTTGGCTCTTAATAAATGGTCCCAAGGGACCTCTTTGACGCCCTTAGTGAACGCCTAAATCGGCATTGGTGAAATAAGCCCTTTGCCAAAAAGACAACCCCTGTTCCTTTCAAAAAGAAAGAAACATTTTTGTCGGAGCATCTCCAGTACCTGAAGATTGGCATCACGATAGCCATTCGGTCGCACTTCGATCAAGAAAAAATTCGATTTATTTTTTAATTTCGTTTATGAGTGTTTTTCACGAAATTTTATACCCATGCTTGGCGATCAATGAGAGATTTCTTATGGAAACTGCAGAAAACCGGATGTCTTCAACCGATATCTACCAAACGGTAAGAAACGGTTTGATAACGGGACGATTCGAAGCCGGATCAAAACTCAAGCCGGAAATTCTTCGCAAAAATTACGATTGCGCAGCAAGCACCATGCGGGAAGTGTTGTTTCGCCTATCTTGTGACGGATTCGTTTCTTTCGAGGAGCAACGCGGCTTCAAAGTTCCCGTCTCGACACAAAACACCCTTGAAGAAATCACTTCCCTTAGGACACTCATTGAACAAGAAGGCGCTAGGCTCTCAATCGAAAACGGAGACATCGATTGGGAGGCGCGTTTTGCGGCCGCACACCACAAGCTTGCTCATATTGAAAGCCGCGCAACAGCTGTCAACGATGTCTCGCCTTTTATCGATGTCTGGAGCCAAGCGGAATGGGAGTTTCATGACACTCTACTGTCCGTTTGTGGTTCCAAAATGCTGCGACAGCTCCACAGAACCTTTTATGATCGCTTCCGCCAGCACCAACTATTGAGAGACCCGGACAGCATGGGGTTTCGACCAGAAACATTAGATGAGCATGAGGCTATCTTGAAATCTGCTATTAACCGCGACACTGAACTTTGTTGCAAACTCATCAAAGAGCATCTTCACAACAATCTCATGGCTTACTTCAACCAACTGGTGTGATAACTGCCTTCTTTATCCAGCCTTTTGTAGGTATGTGCGCCAAAACAATCTCGCTGAGCTTGGATAAGATTCGCAGTTGATTTAGCTTGCGCCGCACCATCTATGTAGCTCAAGGCTGAAGCCAGAGCAGGCACTGGAATGCCGCACAGAACAGCATGGCTAACAACTTTTCTCAGGGCTTGGTGCCCATTATTTATCAAATCAGCGAAATATGCGGCCGTCAGCAGATTCGTTTCCGCTCTCTCAGTCGCATAAACAGAGGCAATTCGCGATAAGAACACCGAGCGAATAATGCACCCAGCGCGCCAAACCTCCGCGATTTCTTTCATAGGTAACGGCCACTGATGCTCGGCTCTTGCGGCTTCAAGAATAGAAAAACCTTGCGCATAGGCCGCAATCTTTCCAAGCAAAAGCGCCTGCTCGAGATCCTCATCACTAACGGTATTCGAGAGTTGAGTTCGTGCTTCATTAAAATCAAACTCAAAACATTCGGCAGTTTTCAGTCGCCCTTCCCTGTCGGCTGACAGAGACCGTGCGGCAACTGCTGCTTCTATGGTCGTCGCGCCAACGCCCAGTTTTTGTGCTTCAATCACCGCCCAGCGCCCTGTTCCCTTTTGTCCAGCTTTATCCAAAATCACATCAACCAATGGCGCAGATGTTTCGTCGTCATCAACGCTCAGTACTTTTGCTGTAATCTCAATCAGATAGGAGCTCAATTCGCCTTCGTTCCAGCGGGTGAAAACCGGAGCCATCTCTTTGGCGCCTCTCCCAAAGCCATCCTTCATAATGCCATAGATCTCGGCAATCATCTGCATATCGGCGTATTCAATGCCGTTGTGAATCGTCTTTACGAAGTTGCCAGCCCCATCCGGTCCCATGTAGGCACAACAGGGCTGATCATTGTATTTGACTGCGACCTCCTGCAAGAGTGGTCCTATCTGTTGCCATGAATGCTCCGAGCCACCAAACATGAGCGATGGGCCGTCACGTGCGCCCTCTTCTCCTCCGGACAATCCGAGTCCGACGAAATGAATGCCCTTTTCTTTCAGCTTGTTTGAACGCCTAACGGTATCATTGAATTCAGTATTTCCGCCATCAACGATAGTATCCCCCTCCTCTAACAAGGGTGCCAGGGTTTCTATCACTTGATCAACAGGAGAGCCTGCTTTGATCAGCAGGATGATTGACCGAGGTCTTTTGATCATAGCGACCAGCGACTTTAGATCTGAAGCAGAGAAAATCTGTGAAGAGAGCGTCCCTGAATTTGCTACAAAAGCATCCGTCACTTCCACTTCACGATCATAAACTGCGATTCTGTAGCCTTTTTCCGCTATGTTGAGTGCCAGGTTCGACCCCATAACAGCCAACCCGATCAAACCAACATCCGTTTGTTCCGCCATTATCTCAATCTTTCCAGGAGACACAGTGCATCTTTAGCAATGGCATCAGGTGTTTGATCTATGGAAATGGGTATGACCTGTTCTTCATCCTGCGGTTCCTCCAGGATTGCAAACTGACTTTCGATCAAGGAGGTCGGCATGTAGTGATTTTTTCTTTGGCTCATTCTGTGTTCAATCAAGCTTTTCTCGCCCTTCAAGTAGAGGAAGATAACGGCGTGCTCACAGCTTTGGCGAATATGATCACGGTAACTCTTTTTTAGGGCAGAACAGGCCGCAAAGGACCGCCCACGTTGGTCGACATCTTTTGAAAGGGTCCTGCCGATCTCGGCCAACCAAGGCCAGCGATCTTCGTCATTGAGCGGCTGCCCTGAAGCCATTTTTGCAACATTCTGATCTGAATGCAACTCATCCCCTTCGATGAAGGAACCGCCTAGGGTTTCAGCCAGTTTAGTTGCCAAGGTCGACTTCCCGCACCCACAGACCCCCATTACAACAACTGCGATCACAACCCTGGTCCCTAAATGGAAGCCGTAATGCCGCCATCCACATAGAGCGTATGGCCGCTGACAAACGAAGAACCGTCACCGGACAAGAAGACGGCTGCACCAACCAGTTCTTCGACGTCTCCCCAACGACCAGCTGGTGTTCTCTTCTCTAACCAAGCAGAAAACTCGGGATCGTCGACAAGCGCTTGATTGAGCGGAGTCTTGAAGTAACCTGGAGCAATGGCGTTAACCTGAATCCCACGACTGGCCCAATCCGTTGCCATACCTTTTGTCAAGTTACGAATAGCGCCTTTGGTCGCTGTGTAGGGTGCGATTCCTGGCCGTGCCAATTCACTTTGAACCGAAGCAATGTTGATGATTTTGCCCGCACCACGTGAAAGCATAGCATTAGCGACGGCCTTACCCGTCAAATAAGCACTAGTAATATTGGTGCGAAGCAACAGATCCCACTTGTCGTCGGGGAAATCCTCTAACGGTGTGCGGAACTGCATACCCGCATTGTTTATCAAAATATCAATTGCACCGATTGAGTTTTCAATCGTGGCAACGCCTTGATTGACCGCCTGTGCATCAGTAACGTCAAAAATCGCCAGTTCGACCTCAATACCATCTGCCTGTAATGCTTTTTGTGCAGCTTCTGCTTTTGACTGATCTCGCCCGTTCAGAACAATTTTCGCACCATACTCCCCCAAACCTTTCGCAAGAGCAAACCCAATCCCCTGACTAGAGCCAGTTATCAGTGCAAGTTTTCCACTCAGATCAAAAAGAGATTTTTTCATTTGGTTTGTCTGCCTATTTCTGCTCTATCCCAGCGGATAGATGTTCGAGATATTGATGAGGGCCTAAATAGGTTTCGTTATGAAAGCAATAGTTATCCATGGCGCTAAAGACTTGCGCATTGAAGATAGACCGGTCCTTTCTCCTGGAAAGAGTGAAGTCGAAATCGAGCTAAAAGCTGGCGGAATTTGTGGGTCTGACCTGCACTATTATAGCAATGGTGGTTTTGGCGCGATCCGTGTTCGCGAACCAATGATTTTGGGTCACGAAGTTGCAGGTGTTGTCAAAACAGTTGGTGAGGGTGCGAGCTTATCCGTTGGTGACAAAGTTGCTGTTTCCCCAAGCCGTCCATGCTTTGATTGTGAATACTGCGCAAAACTGCAATTTAACCACTGCCTCAACATGCGTTTCTACGGCAGCGCTATGCCGATGCCCCACATCCAGGGTGCCTTCAGCGAAAGCCTGATTGCTCACGATTGGCAATGCCACAAGATCGATGAAGAGGTTTCCATTCAGGAAGCGGCTTTTGCGGAGCCCTTCGCTGTCACGTTGCACGCGGTCAATCGCGCAGGTTCCCTGAAAGGCAAACGAGTTCTCGTCATGGGTTGCGGCCCGATAGGAGCGCTCACCATCATCGCGGCTAAAACAAAAGGCGCTGAAGAGATTGTTGCCGTCGACATTCTGGACGCGGTCCTTAAGAAAGCAAAAGAGATCGGCGCCGACCAGACCATCAATTCAGCACATCAGGCGGAAATGATTGAGAGTTTCAAACAGGACAAGGGATACTTTGATGTCCTCTTTGAAGCTTCTGGAAACGAGCAAGCTTTGCGCTCTGGTTTAGAGATGATCAAACCGCGTGGGACTTTGGTACAGCTTGGTCTTGGCGGTGATATTTCAATCCCCCAGAATGTGATTGTTGCCAAAGAAATCGAAATGAAGGGCTCTTTCCGATTTCATGAAGAGTTTGGAGAGGCCGTTGATCTCATCAATTCAAGAGCCGTTGACTTGACGCCTCTTCTCACCGGAACATATCCCATCGAACAAGCCGTTGAGGCCTTTGAAGCGGCAAGCGACAAAGGCAAATCGATGAAAGTTCAGATTGTCTTTAATTCCTAGACTTTAGATCCACCACGACTAAGAAAGACCCTGCCCATGAAACGCGACTTACTGTTGATCAGCGATGCCACTCCTCGAATGATGGAGCAATTCAGTGAGACCTTCAACGTTGTTGGCATGGATCAATTGGCAGCAAGAACCGAAACCATCGAAGCGGTCGCCACCGACGGGCATCTCGGTGTTAAACCTGAAATCCTAAACCAGTTGCCAAACCTCAAGGTCATTTCTTGTTATGGTGTAGGATACGACGCGATCGACGTTACTGATTGTGCAGAACGTGGCATTCCGGTTGGGCATACACCCGGGGTTTTGAGCGCCAATGTCGCGAATACTGCCATCATGTTAATGCTGGCTACCTGCCACAAGCTCCTAAAACAAGACGCTTATGTGCGCAGCGGCGATTGGGCATCGAAGGGTAACTACCCTTTAACCCGTTCATTGGATGAGAAGAAGGTCGGTATCCTTGGACTGGGTCGTATTGGAGAATCATTAGCAAGCAAACTGAAGGCTTTCGACTGTCCTGTCGTTTATCATTCTCGCAATCAGAAAACTGACGTCGATTATGCATACTATGACAACCTTACAAAGATGGCTGCGGATGTCGACTACCTAGTCGTCATCACACCTGGTGGGCCGGCGACGGCCAAACTCGTTAACAAAGACGTCATTAACGCCTTGGGGCCAGAAGGCATTTTGATCAATGTGTCACGCGGTTCTGTTGTGGATGAAGAGGCCATGATAGTCGCTCTCCAGGACGGTCGCTTGGGTGCTGCCGGACTGGATGTTTTCGCAACCGAGCCTCATGTACCGGCTTCGCTTCGAGCTCTAGAAAACGTTACTCTGACACCGCACGTCGGTAGCGCAACCGTTGAAACCCGCCAGGCGATGGGGGATCTCGTGGTCGAGAATCTAGCGTCGTTCTTTGCCACAGGCAAAGTGAAAACCTCAGTTCCTGAGACTGCACACTTGTAGACCTCTGAAGTTTGCGCCCACATTCGTCGCGACAAAATGCATGTCACTCATGCGTTTAGGATGGGTTGTGTCGCGCCCAACAACAAGATAGATCACGCCCTCAGTATAAATGATCCAATGCTAAAGGCATGAGATCGTAAATCCCCCGCGCTCCCCGCACGAATTTCTTTCCAGTTAGAGAGAACACGGACTTGCGTGGTCGTTTGAGGCTTGCCACTGGAGAGAACCTTTGAATTCTGACTTTTTACCTCGGATGCGCCTTGAGTGGTTTGGTAACGTTCGTGGAGATTTGCTCTCTGGTTTGGTGGTCGCATTAGCGTTGATACCCGAAGCGATTGCCTTCTCAATCATTGCTGGTGTCGATCCCAAAATCGGCCTCTACGCGTCATTCTCTATCGCTGTGATTACGGCGATTACAGGGGGACGTCCTGGTATGATCTCAGCAGCGACGGCTGCAACCGCCGTCCTTATGGTGACGTTGGTGAAGGATCATGGGCTACAGTATTTGCTGGCGGCCACTGTCTTGGCCGGATTGCTGCAGATTGCAGCTGGCTTTTTGAGGCTTGGCTACGTCATGCGTTTCGTCTCGCGGTCGGTGATGACGGGTTTTGTTAACGCCTTGGCAATCCTCATTTTTCTCGCCCAATTACCCGAGTTGATCGGTGTCTCTAACCTGACTTACATCATGGTGGCCGCAGGGTTAGCGATCATCTACATCTTGCCTCGTTTTACCAAGGCAATTCCCTCGCCCCTCATTTGTATTGTTGTTTTGACCTCACTCTCGATCTATCTCGGACTGGACATTAGAACGGTCGGTGATATGGGCGAGCTACCTTCGACATTACCGGTTTTCCTTATCCCGCAAATTCCTTTGAACCTGGAAACACTCTGGATCATCCTTCCCTACTCGGCTGCTGTCGCAGCAGTTGGTTTGCTTGAGTCCTTGATGACAGCCTCGATCGTCGACGAATTGACCGATACAAAAAGTAACAAAAACCAAGAGTGTATAGGCCAAGGCCTAGCGAACACCGCGACTGGCTTTATCGGCGGCATGGCAGGTTGTGCAATGATCGGCCAGTCTATGATTAACGTCAAATCCGGCGGGCGCGGGCGCCTTTCGACCTTTGCTGCTGGTGTGATGCTTCTAATTTTAATTGTCTTCCTCGGCGACTGGGTTAAACAAATCCCAATGGCTGCCCTAGTAGCCATTATGATTATGGTTTCGATTGGCACATTCAGCTGGTCCTCCATCAAAAATCTTCGCGATCACCCGAAAAGCTCCTCCATCGTTATGCTCTCGACAGTTATTGTTGTTGTTTGGACGCATAATTTGGCTCTGGGTGTTTTAGTAGGTGTGCTTTTCTCGGGCATCTTCTTCGCATGGCGGATCGCGAAAGAATTCGCCGTTCAGACCAGCCTTTCGGAAGATGGCAAACGCCGTACCTACTCTTTTGAGGGGCAACTGTTCTATGCTACGGTAAACGACTTCAACGAAGCCTTTGATTTCAAGGAAGCACTTGAACTTGTTACCATTGACGTTAGCCGCGCTCATATCTGGGACATCTCGTCGGTAACGGCTTTGGATATGGTGGTTTTGAAATTCCGTCGTGAAGGTGCAGAAGTAAAGATCGTTGGTTTAAACAAAGCCAGCGAAACCATCGTTGATAAGCTCGGCATCCATGACAAGCCTGACGCGCTAAAACGTTTGATGGCCCACTAAAGAAGATCACGATTATGAAAAACATCATAGCATTTGTTGACAGTTCCTCTTACGCTGACTCAGTTTGTGACCATGCGGCTTGGCTAGCGACACGTTCTGATGCGGCAGTAGATTTGGTCCATGTTCTGGACCGCGAGTCCGCCCCTCGTGATTTAAGCGGCTCTATTGGCTTAGGTGCTCGAACCTCGCTGCTAGAAGAGCTGGCAGAAGTTGACGCAAAAAAAGCCAAACTATCTCAGCAGAAAGGCCGCGCACTCCTAGACGATGCCAGTGAACGTTTAGCAAAGGCTGGTGTCAGGGACGTCAACGCACGTCTCCGCCACGGCGAAGTTGTTGAAACGGTTCAAGCCCTTGAAGACGAAGCAGATATCATCGTCATCGGTAAGAGGGGCGAAGACGCAGACCTGGCGCAATTGCATTTGGGTTCCAATCTAGAGCGCGTCGTTCGCGCCAGTTCCGAGCCAATTCTAGTCGCCGCCCGAGCCTTCAAACCCATCCAAAAAGTTCTCATCGCATTCGACGGAGGGGTATCCGCTCTCAAAGCTATAGACTACATTTCCGGAAGCCCAGTTGCTCAAGGTCTAGAATTCACCCTTCTGACCGTAGGGTCAGAGACCTCTGAAAATCAACTTGCACTCGACGTCGCAGTCACAAAACTGAGAGACGCTGGTCTAACAGCAACAACACAAATCTTGCAGGGCCAAGCCGACATCATCATCGCACGTGAGGTAGAACAAAGAGGTTACGACCTTTTGGTCATGGGCGCATATGGCCACTCACGCATCAGAAACCTTATAATCGGCTCAACGACAACCGAGATGATCCGCTTTTCACTCGTGCCTGTTCTTTTATTCCGTTAGGCTCTCGGAACATCAGACAGGGTCGTGCTTGTCCTTCATCAACTGCCAATTGAACGTGACACCGGTACCCGGTTCATCTGAAGCAATAGCAAGATGATTTTCAACAACCAGTGGCCTGGTGGTGTATTCATCAATCGGGAAGGAATGCACTTCTATCCAGCCCGCGTTTGATTGCCCAGAGACCAATCCAACATGCAGCTCCTGCATGCCGTGACTACAAACTGGCAGTCCATATTTCCTGGACATTTCTGCAACCTGTAACCAGCCCGTTATCCCGCCACAGTTAGAGGAGTCGGGCTGGATCCACGCCAGCTTTGCCTGCTCAAATGCATACTCAAACTCATGAATGGTGTGTAGGTTCTCACCCATTGCCAACGGCATACCTGTGGCTTCAGTGATCTTAGCGTACCCGAGATAATCATCGGGAATTGTTGGCTCTTCGAACCACAACAGATCAAAGGGTTTAAAAGCCTCTGACGCTTCGATAGCTTGGTCAACAGACATAGAATAGTTAGCATCGACCATGAATGCGATGTCCGGGCCGATCAGATCTCTGATCGCTGCGATACGCTCAACATCTTCTGCCAAAGTTGGTTGGCCGATCTTGATTTTCACCCCATTGAAACCGCGGTTCAAATAGCCTTGGACAGAGGCCTTTAGCTTCTCGATAGAGAAGTTCAAATCAATGCCGCCACAATAGGCTTTACAGGATTTGGCAGCGCCGCCTGCCATCTTCCATAATGGTTCGCCTAAGGTTTTACCGCGAATATCCCAAAGCGCAATATCCACGGCGGAGATTGCAAATGAAGCAATGCCTCCCCGACCAACATAGTGGATGTGCCACTGCATCTCCTCATACAAGGCTTCTACATTCGCGGGATCTTGACCGACAAGGAACGGTGCCAAGTCATGCTCGATCATGGCTAGGATGGATTGGCCACCTTTTCCGCCAGTATAGGTGTAGCCTGTACCTTCTGTCCCATCGTCAAGCCGTATCGTGGCCGTCACCAGCTCGAAATGTGTGTGACTGCCGTGTTTGGCATCAAAAAGTACCTCTTCCAAAGGCAGGCGAAAGAGCTGGGCATGAACAGATTGAATAGCTGGCATAGTTGGTTCCGACAATTATGTTTCTTTGTGTGAGTAATAAGGTAGCGCCTAGCTACTTCATGTCAAAGCCTTGATCTTTGAGGAATGCACGCATGTGAGGGCGAGATTCCTTGCCGAGTAGACCTGACATCTGTTCGCTCCAACTCATTTCCTTCTTTCCACCCGTGCGTGTTCGGTAGTATTGTCGAACGTCCTGATCATAAGCATCAATCAGAGCCCTATCCTGACCATCGTCATATGAATTTTCTTTCAGAACGACAGGAACGGGCAACCTCGGTTTCACTTCGGGATCTTGATCTGGGTATCCCAGGCAAAGACCAAAGACCGGATAAACATTGTTTGGCAATTCCAACAACTCCGCCGCTCTTGCAGGGTTGTTACGAATACCGCCGATGTAACAAATGCCAAGGCCTTCAGATTCAGCCGCCACAACCACATTCTGAGCGAAAAGGCCGACATCAACAGTCGCAATAATAAACTGCTCAGTGAAGCCCACCGTCGCTTTAGCATCGTGCCACTCGCAACACCTTGAAGAGCGATCTAGATCTGCACAAAAAACAAGAAACTCAGCAGCGGTTGCGACGTATTTTTGCCCCCCTGATATGTCTACAAAAGCGGCCTTTTTCTCCCCGTCTGTTACGCGAATGACCGTGACGCCCTGCAAAAAACTGGACGTGGCAGCGGCCTGACCCGCTTGGATCAAATCGGATAGAAGTTCCTGCGAAATTTTCTTATCCGTAAACTTGCGGATGGAGCGGTGGGATTTCAAAAGTTCAATTACTGAATTCATTTTCTACTCTAATCAAAAACATAAATCGGGCTGGACCAAGCTTGATAACCATCTTCCGTAGTCACGCAAACCCAAAGAGGACTGTCTCTGCCTTTTTCAAGCGCAACGGTGCGTTCGAAGCTGATTTCCCTTCGTAAATTTTCCTCGGGTAGGCGAAAAAGGCTGATCTTTCTCTCTAGGCCACCAGCATCGAACACGAGGTCCTCTAAACCGACCTTATCGATGCTGACGTTTTCATTGACCAGGCTTGTTGCGATATCGATTTCGCTGTTGTCTTCTGCATCGATCCAAGCATCAAACCCCATGAAATTGCCCGTGGTTAGCGTGTCAAAAACAATTGTGCTTTCGCCGGTTTGCTCAAAAAGCCTTTCAGGATTCCAATGATTTATTGGTTCAAATCTGCCAATTTTGGCTCTTTTGAATTGAACCTGACCTCGCCAGAAAGTTTCTCGGCCGCGCCCCCTATACTCTGCTCCGCTCCACAGGCATCGAATACGATTCCCCAAATCATTCTTGGCGTAAGTTCGAATGGTTTCTAACACTTCTGAACCATTGCGAAGTTCGATCCTTTGCACCCCAGCATGCGCTAAAACCGACACAGAAATCGTGACTTGCTCTTGCCCTGCTTGGACAATGTCGCCCATGATTGCGGATTTGGTTGTTTTGCGCGCACAATCTGGCTGAGAAGCAGGATTACGTTCAAAGACCACAGCGGGTTCCGTAAACTTGGCTTCAACAGATAGATGCATCCGGCACCCAGTAGTGCCGTAATGATGCCGACGCCTCTGAGCTTCGAATATAGCGTCTCGACTGTTCTCTGACGTCAAAAAGCAGGTAAGGCCTCCGTAAGAACCAAAAGAAGACGCGCCAGGGTAGCTGGCGCCAGGGCGTCCCTTGTGGCCATCTGAATTGCAAACAACACCAACGCGTCGTCCAAGAGGGAAACCGTCCGTTAGTATCCATTCAAATGTGCCCCAAGCCGAGTGAACTTCTACAGCCGTTTCTAAATCTGGATCATGGTCAAAGGAGATGTCAGCAAACCGTCCCCCTACATGCGCGTAAACAACGGCATCCTCGTCTTTCAACGAAGAATACAAATCCGTGAGTGTTGTCGCATCACTGCCCATCTCACTTCTGTCTTCGAGGAGAGCATGTGAGCAACGACGAATAGCCCTTCCTTCTTCTCTGAAGAAAACATTGTGGTCACCACCAATAGCAGTGTTACCGGACCACTCGTATCCAGGAAACGTCGTGAAACGCCCTGGCTCATTGCAATCTGCCGTAATTTTATTCAGATGATCCCAAAAGGTTGCCTTGATTTGAAAGTCGTTTCCCTGATGGGCAGAAACGTCGAGAAAGGCTTTGTTGCGTGCGAAATCGAAATAGCCTTCTATCGTGTTGATACCCACGGTTTCTCCAGTTTGACCATGAAGGTCGCCCCATAAACTCAAACCAGCGCCAGTTTGAACAACTAAGGGTCCTGCTTCCGTCACCTCTACATCATCGACGAAGACCTTAATTCTGAGGGTGCCCTCTTTTGCTACTGCGAGGTTTTCGAACAGCATCGTTCTATCATTTGGCAGGTAGCCAAACTCAAGTGGTAATCCTGCTACTGGAAGCGAAGGTTCCAGTCTCACGCTTCCGCCTGCCTGAGCCGTAGGATTGCCCCAAGCATCTTCGGCCTTCAGCCCAAAGAAAAACGCCTCTTCCGGACGACGCAAAGTCGGTAGCACGGCTTTCCAGCACGCTGCTGGTCCGGCGACAATGGACACAGAGAACTGCTGTGCAAGGGGCAGAAAGTTTCCGGTCGCCTGTACATCAGTCATCACCCTGAATTCAAATCCACCTTCAGCAAAAGTTTGCATTAGCATTCCCGGCGATCCATGTGAGGTATCACCGAAGGTGATTGAGATAATGTCTCCCTCCGCCAGGTAACCACCTTTGAGTTGGGCTACAACAAGGAAGTCCCAAGGCCGCAACCCTTTTCTGAACGAAAGGTCAATCCTGCCTGTGCCGCTGCAAGTGGCGGACACATAATTTGGCGCTTTAGGGTCATTGGCTTGATGGTAACCCCCGTCAGAGACCCAACGGAATGCAACGGCAATTGCTCCGTTGTCATCAAGACCTATCCGCCCAACAGTGTAGACTAGCTTGAAGGTCTGGTAGCTACGAATTTCCACCGGAGTAAGCGGTTCGATAGTAGCAGAACCATATAGACTAGGATCATCACCAGAACGAACGGATGGAGCGTTATCCCCTACCAGCTCCGGCAGAACGGGTCCAAATATCTCCTGTCTAATCGCTTTCTTCACAATCCCACCACTCTCCATTCACGACCGCTCCTTTGGCCGCTATGCGTTTGTCACCCACCAAGATTTCACCAAGAACATCTTCATAGGGGAACTCATCTTCCTCAATGGAGAGAATGGATGCATCGCCGATACCACCGACTTCGAGCACGCCAAGTTCAGGCATTTGCAGCGCTTTACCGGCGTTAACTGTAGAGGCCGCGATCACTTCGTTCAGCCCCATACCGAGGCAAAGAAATTTGGACAGCGTTGTCACCTGGTCGTAGGCTGGGCCATCAATACAAAGTTTGTGAATGTCTGACGAAATAGTGTCAGGCATAAAGCCGTTGTCGAGCATTGCCTTCGCTGTGTCGAAACCAAACGATCCCATGCCATGTCCAATATCGAACAGCACGCCACGATCTCTGGCAGCCAACACCTCATCCTTAACTTTCCCCACGCCATTCACGGGTGAATTAGGGAAGGGTCTGAAGGCATGAGTCAGAACATCGCCTGGGCGCATTGCTTCCAACACAGCTTCATAAGAAGGCGGCGGTTCATCGATGTGAACCATCATCGGCAATTCGACTTCTTCCGCAACCTGCACTGCGTATGTCATCGGCGTCATACCGTGGATACCCGATGCGTGACGGCCAAGGCGAACCTTGATCCCCGCAATCATATCACGGTTTTCTTCGACCACTCGGACAGCGTCAACAGGTGCCATCAAACGAATGTCTTCGCTCTCTCCCACCATGATGGTCTTCGAGAATCCAAAGATCCCAGCAAAGGAGATATGAAGGTAAGGGACAATACGAACCAAACTTTCTTCGATCACATGCTTTCTGAATCCAGCGAAATTGCCAGGGCCGGCAGAACCGGTGTCAACGCAAGTGGTTACAGCGGATTTCCGGCAAAAATCCTCAGCATCAATGGAAAGAGACGTCCCGCCCCAATAAACGTGGGTGTGCATGTCGATCAGGCCAGGCGTAACAATCCTTCCTGTTACATCTTTGATCTGGCACTCTTCACTGGGTTGGATTGAGGGAGCAATGGCGGCCACTAATCCGTCTTCGAATGCGACGTCTAAAACTGCGTCGGTTCCAGAAGCAGGATCAATAACCCGCCCACCTTTGAGTATTAAGTCCACCAAAGCCCCCTTTTGTTTCACAAACTCTTAGGCTTCGATCTTTCCGCGCTTTTAGACTCAGGTCAATGCTTTCTTAGGCAAATCGATATCGTGCATCAATCGCTAGGCCATAAGCAATAGCTTCAAAGAAATTTCCAGTCGTTAGCTCAGCATCTGGGAACATTCTTTGAACGGCTTTCTTCACAAACCCCATTTGGGCCGAACCGCCAACCAATACGGCCACATCAATGTCATCTTTTTGAACGCCTGCCAGCTTCACAGTTTCAATCATTGTCGTTTCAAGTGAGCTTGAAAATTTCTCTAGTTCAAACTCAACTTCATTGTACGACAGGCCCATCATGAGCCCTTTCTCTATGAATGAAAGGTCAATTTCTTGCACGCCTCTGTCCATCTGGTTTGCTGCTATCTTCAGTGTTTCGACAGCGAAAGCCAACTCGTGACCGCTTCGATTCTCGAGGACAGAAACTAAGCGCTCAATCAGCTCAGGTTGGTTGGATTGATAGAGTAGCTTGTTAACGGTTCGCAGCGTGCTCGGCGAATAGAGAAAGGCAATTTTCTGCCACGTTGCCAGATCAGAGTAGATCCACTTGGGCATCGCTATGCTCTCGCTCTGCATGAACTTTTTGACGGTTGATTTATACCCCAAGAGAGGTTGAGCGTGATTAAGGCTGAGCTCCCTGTCAAAGTTTGTACCGCCTATCCGAATACCATTGTTTGCCAGAATATCTTCTGTCCGATCTCCGCCTTGCATCCTTTCCGGTCCTAAACGCACAATCGAAAAATCAGACGTGCCGCCGCCGATATCAACGATCAATGCTAGGGCTTCTTTCTTCAGGCTTCTTTCGAAATCAAATGCGGCCGCAAGCGGCTCAAACTGGAATTCCACTGAGCGGAAACCTGCTTCTTCAAAACAAGCCTTGAGTGCTGATTCTGCTTTTACATTTTTTGCTTCATCGTCTTCGAAGAAGAAGACCGGTCGCCCAACAACAACATTTTCGAAGCTGTGATCCATCTGTTGCTCAGCTTGTTCCTTCACTCTTGTGATAAAGTTAGAAACAATGAAATTGAACGGAACTTTGTGCCCCATAACGACAGTCTTTTCATCCATCAGGCTTGTGCCCAGAATGGATTTGAGCGCTCTCAGGTAGCGCCCGTTGTCACCTGCCATGTAGCGTTCTTTGGCGTCTTCTCCGGTAAAACTTCTTCTCTCATCATCATCAAAGAAAATCGCCGTGGGTGTCGTTAGTTTTCCATCCGGAAACTCGACCAATTTCACATCACTGCCTACTGATGTACCCTTAGAAACTCCCAACGCTGAATTAGACGTGCCAAAGTCGAAACCACAAGCACTAGTGTAGCCTGTTGAAGTCACTGTAACTCTCCCGAGTAAGATCAGTTTTGGGGGACGACAGGCTTTATAGAATGATCACCAAAAGATCAAAGAGAATCTGGGAAAAGCAGCGATAGAAGAGCCAGGATGACAACCCCGGCCATTGCCAAAGCCATAAAAACGTTAATCGTCGATTGCGTCTTCGGAGCCAGTTCTAGGCGATGGAGTGAAATCCCTGCCAACAACCAAGCCAAATGGATTGGAATCCAAATAGCATTGAGAATGAGAAACTTAATCACCGTTTCTGTCACAAGAGCTTCGGGCAAGAAAGCAAAACCAGAGAACAGTGCTGTATTTACCGCGTAACATTTAGGATTGATGAATTGGAGGACGAAACCGTCAATGAACCCAGGTCTTCTTTTGGCCTCGATGAATGCGATTTTTGCGCCTGCGGTTGCGATCTTGAAGGCTAAGTAGAGCAAATAGAAAGCGGAGATAATAAGCAGAACTGTCCGCACCAGAGGCACCGAGAAGATGATCGCTGCCAAGCCTGTCACAACAGCCAAGCCAACCGCCGAGTTCCCGACACAAAGCCCAGACACGTAACTCAGCCCCGGTCCACGCCCGAAGGCAGCCCCCACACCAGCGGTCGAAAGCACCCCCGGCCCGGGGGTAATGATCAAAAGGAACACTGCCAAAGCGAAAGCTAACAAAATTTAAAACCCCTGAAAAAGCATCTCGCGAGCATTCGAAACCTCCCAAGACCGATCAGATAGATTGGTAACTCGTTCTTTCAACTGGTTCGTTGGCACAGCCGATATGTATTGAGAAACCATCGAATAGCCTTGTCCTTCGATTTCGAAGGTTGGATTAAGCTGATGCCCTTGTGCAGGTGCGATTTCTAAAGGTAACAATGGGACAACAACCCGTGTGTTCAAGTCAGCGAACAGCTCGGCCTGTACATCGAGCAAAAATCCTTGTCCTGGTTGCCTCAGGTAGACATCGTACTTAGCCACTAAAAAAGACGATATTTCTCGAGAGGTAAACCATGCTCTTCCACATAGCGATTAGAACTTTCTATCGCTCTCTGGTTTTCCCTCAGCCAGGCCTCTTCCTTGGCTTTCTTAACGGCTTGGCGAAGGCCTGTTTCAGCAGCCTCAGAAAGACTAAGGCCGAGTGCCTTGGCTTCTCGGACAAGCTCCACATCAAGAGAGAGATTAGTTGGTTTCTTTTTACGAGAGATTTTGTTCATGTTTCATTTCAATTTCATGAGCATAAAACATGCGCATATGTGTGTAAAGCCGCTAATCCTTCTTCCTAAATATCCGTTGGCGCCTTTCCCGCATCCGCTCATTGGCTTCAACGCTGCCGTCATGAAAGGAGCCGAACCAACGGTCCCAAGGCATCTCAAGTGTTCCATAGTTGCATTCAAAATAGCGGTGGTGCAACTGGTGAAAGAAATCCCCCATAGGAACAATTTCTTTGTCTTTGGCCATAATAGTCTCAAAGCCACAATGGGATGTAACAGCCTCCAACGCTTTGACTTGCATATGAAAAAGAAAATGGATCGGGTGCGAAAGCAAAACCCAATGAATCATGCCGGTGCTGAGGTACAAAAGATGCTCAACTGGGTGCATGGACATGCCCGACCAAGGGCCAATGTTGATATTTCGATGATGCAGGCCATGGGCTAGCCGATAGAGCGGCGGCCAATGCAAAAAGCGGTGGATCCAATAGAAATGGAGTGAGCCCCAGATTGGCTGCAGGAGAAACAATGCGACGAACCAGTACGGGTTTTCTTGCCACGATAAGAACGAAACATAACCATTTGCAAAGCCCCAGAACATCAGAATCTCAAAGCCAGTCCAGATGGTGACACCACTAGCTAAGGTCCAAAACATGTTGTCCCAAACTTGGTTCCTGAACAAAAAGGCGCCATTGTTGCAAGCGAGATCCCTAGAGTCAAATTTCCGCTCTTTGCCCTGGTTTTTAAATGTGTAGAGCAGTAAGTGCAATCCACCGGCAACAACAATCATCAGAAAGAGATTGCGAAGGTAAATTTCCGCGATCCAACCTAATTCGAATGTTCGACATCGCTCAAGCGCGGGCTGCCACCAAAACCAGGTCACAATGGACAGTAGAAGCATCACCATTCTGCTTGAAATTATGCACCAAGACGATACCAACCAACTAAGGCTCAGTAACGGCTTCGGCGGCACGTCAAAAAGCGGCGTTAGCTTGATCCTATCTTTTGGTAACCAATGCCAACCACTCAATGGCATAGAATCTGATCCAAACGGTTATTAATCTCCCCAAAAGCAAGAAACCAGCAAACCGTTCAGGTCAAGACTTTAAGCCGTTTACATGTCCATCGCTTCGGCAACTTCTACACTGCCGTGGCCGCCTACAAGAACAGGGCAGCCTTTTGCCATCTCGATAGCCGCTTCAATTGTATCGGCTTGAACAAGAGTATAGCCAGAAAGCGGGTTGGAGCCGCCGTTATCTTCTACACCGCTCGATGTAACGGTCTTCGACATGCCAACTGGATTGCCAGGATCGACAATGGCAGCGCCCAAGCTTTCCATCCAAGCGCCCCAAGCAGCCATGACCTTTTGGCCTTCTTCAGGCGATTCTGGCATTTGGCCACCGTGATAAGCGAATACGAATTTAGCCATGAAACTTCTCCTCTAAATTAACTTTATCTGAACTCGAAATCGGTTCAGTATTTATAGGACGATTGAGAACTAACCTATTCGACAAGTTAAAACCAAAAATTTGGAGTTTATTGTGTCTGCACTATTTTCAGCCTTTTCTGACCAGGAATTTCAGGCGCGCTTCAACAAAGCAAGAGATCTGCTTCGCCAAGAATCGCTCGATGCATTTGTCATAGTTGCGCCAGAACACCTCTACTATTTCGGCGGTTATGATTCCTGGGTTTCCGTTAACTCACCTCAAGCCTTGGTTTTCACCGCTGGGGAGGATGAGCCCACGTTGATTTTGAGAGATGTGGATCTCACGTTAGCGACTGAAACTTCCTGGCTAACAGACATTAGAACCTACAACATGGTGTTGGAAGATTACCCTTCATGTGTGAAAGAGCTACTGCAACAGAAAGGGTTAACTGGTGGCAAAATCGGAATTGAACGACAATCTTACGCTTTGCCTTTCAGCCTGGGACAAGCGTTGGGCAATGCACTTGGAAATTACGAATTTGTTGATGCAACGAACCTGCTGGGAGCCCTGCGCCTCATCAAATCCCCACAAGAACTCGCCTACATTAACAAAGCGGCAAGCTACGCCTCGGCTGGGCTTAAGGCTCTGCAAAAACATGCAAAAGTTGGCGTCAACGAAATGGCGCTTGGAACCGAGATTGATTATGCCTTGCGTAAATCCGGCAGCGACTACCCTGCTATTCCAACGGAGCTAACCAGTGGAACCCGTTCCGCTGGATGTCATGGCACACCCAGAAACAGAATTATCCAAGACGGTGATCTAGTGCATGCTGAATTCGCTGGTGTCGAACAACGCTATCATGCTGTCGCATTTCAAACCTTGGTTTGTGGCGAGCCCTCACCTGAAGCAAAGGAGTTGTACAATGCTGGATTGGTCTCTCTACACGCCGGTATCAGCGCGATCAAACCTGGTGCAAGTGTTGCCTCAGTGGAAGAAGCCTCTCTGTTACCACTGAAGGCTCTTGGATTGGAATCTGCCGCCATGATGCGTTTTGGGTACGGCATCGGCATTGCATACCCGCCCATATGGTTGGAGACTTTACAAATAGCACGAGGCTTTGATCAATCTTTGGAATCAGGAATGGTGTTTGTCCTGCACTCCTGCCTTGAGCTCCCAAAACAGGGTTTAGGTGTTATTCAAGGGGGCACTTACCATTTAACCGAAGACGAACTCGCTATGATCGTCGGAACCGGTGATTGTGATTTACTGATCAATTAAATTGTTCTTGTTTTGTTCTGTTATTTTTGATAACTCTTACCCCCTAGCAGGAGAGAGTTATGAAGGGTTTCGAGGACGGTAGTTCGGCTTTCGCGAAAGACATGCGCAGGGGCCGCGGGGCTGTTACCAACACAAGTGGCCGGTTTGAGAACCAGGACCGTGTAGTCAGCGACGATGGTTGGTCGAGTTTGGAAGACCTTGCACAACACAACACCAAAACCTCAGTTACCTTGGAAACACCCAGGTCAATTATCACCAAGAACCAATCTCCAGATATTCCCTTCGATCGCTCTATCAATCCCTACCGCGGTTGTGAGCATGGATGCATTTATTGTTTCGCGCGCCCAACTCATGCCTTTCTCGGCTTATCGCCCGGCCTTGATTTTGAAGCGAAGCTGTTTGCAAAACCCGATGCACCTCAACTTTTGGAGAAGGAATTGAGATCGAAGAACTATCACCCCCAACCCATTGCGATTGGGACCAACACTGATCCCTACCAACCGATAGACCGGCAGTATCGACTGATGCGCCAATTGTTGGATGTTCTGCGCTCATTTAACCACCCCGTCACCATAACGACTAAGTCGGCTTTGATCTTAAGAGACATCGATATTTTGGCAGACATGGCCACACAGGGATTGGTATCCGTTGCCATTTCCGTCACTTCTTTGGATGCTAAGTTATCGCGAGTGATGGAACCCCGTGCCTCCACACCAATGAAGAGGTTGGCCGCAGTTTCAGTGCTCCGAGAAGCCGGTATACCGGTTGGTGTCCTTACATCACCGATGATCCCTGCAATCAACGATCATGAATTGGAGGATATTCTGTCGGCGAGTAAAAATGCCGGAGCATTATGGGCCAGTTACATCCTTTTGCGCATGCCGTTTGAAATCAAACATTTGTTTAGGGAGTGGCTGTACGAAAATTTCCCGGATAGAGCGGATAAAGTTATCAAGCTCATCAAGGATACACGAGGTGGAAAAGACTATGATGCCCAATGGGGCAAACGAATGAAAGGTGAAGGCCAATACGCTGAGTTATTGGCCTCCCGCTTCAAGTTGGCAAAAAGGAAATACGGTTTGGACAATAAAACGCCACCGTTAAGAACCGATCTTTTCCAGCCGCCCTTGGCAACTGGGGATCAATTAGCCTTGTTCGGTTAACAGAAGTTCGAAACCTGAATATACTTCTTCGAGCTATATCCGTTGAAATTTGTCGTCGTTGATGATCCGTAGGCGCCCATATCGTAGAACACGATAATATCCTCTTCCTGCAGATCGTTTGGAAACGACAATTTACCTGGCAATTGGTCAAGTGAATCACAGGTCGGGCCGAAAACCGTAAACTCCAGATCTTCTGCTGCCTTCCGTTCTCCAGACTTAGAGAAGACTTCGTAGCGCGGTAACATCTTGATGATATGGCTTTCTTGAAAGCCGCCGTAAACGCCGTCGTTCAGATAAAGCCGTCCGTCACCCTTGATCGCTTTCACCTTCGTGACCAAAGCAACAGAATTAGCAACCATAGCACGGCCGGGTTCACAGACCAGATCCGGTCTCTGTTCGGGGAATGCATCATCCACTGCACTTACGATTTCATCCATGTAGACTTTCAAATCTTCAACCTTGTCTTCAGGGAATTGAACTGGGAAGCCGCCGCCAACGTTCAACGTTGATAACTCACATCCCGCGGCTTTCGAAATCTGCGAGGCCATTTCTATGTATTGGCGATAAGCGTTGGCTTGCCTGCATTGTGAACCGGGGTGAAAAGTGAGCGACACTCGAAAACCTAAAGCTTCAGCTTCAGCCACTAAAGCAATGGCCTCTTCAGGCGTCGCACCGAACTTGGTTCCGAAATCATACCCGGCCACGCCAAGGTCCAAATGAAAACGAATGGATGCTTCAACCAAGTGCGCCTGATCAGCTACTGCTTCTTTCAGTTTTCGAAGCTCGCCGATACAGTCCACAGAGAACGATCTGACTTCATGCTGATGAAACGCGGCGTCGTTTTCTCGCCTGCTGCGGATAGGATTATTGTAATGCAATTCCGCAGTTTTTGAAAAACCTCTGACAAGAGCAATTTCGTTTAGGGATGCGACGTCAAAAGCCGCCATTCCTTCGTTCAAAAGAGTTTCAATGATCTGTGGTTCTGGATTGGCTTTAACAGCATAGGTCACTTGCCCAGGGAAAAACTCGGCAAACCGACGATATGTTGCCTGCAACTCTGAGGGAGCAAAACAGTACAGTGGCATTTCATCAGAATAATCTTTGATGGCGTCAATCAAATTCAATGGCCTGCTCAATTCACGAGCACCAAAATCTACGTCGACCAATTTCAAAACTGCATTCATCTGCTTATCTCCTATTTGAAACAATAATGGCTCAGGAATTCGACAGACTGTAGACTTCACTCTTTACGAAATTTGCTTTAACCTGTGCAAATTGTATGCAAATTGGACAAATTGCTAAATGATCAACGAAACTGACCAGAAGATTCTGGACCTTCTTCAAGTTAATGCTCGGCTTCCAGTTTCTGATCTGGCTAGGAAATTGGGTGTTTCACGCACTACTGTGCAATCAAGACTTGATAGGCTTGAGGCCGACGGCGTGATCAAGGGTTACACCATACGGTTAGCGGACGAAAAGCTAAGAAACAAAATCAGAGCTTTGGTCACCATCAAAGTGGAGACCGGCAAAGCAGTCGCCGTTATCTCACAGCTCAAAAAAATGACGGAGGTTGATTCTCTACATTCCGTCAGTGGACGCTATGACTTCGTGGCATTCGTTTCTGGCGACAATCCAGAAGCGGTCGACCAGGTTCTGGATCGGTTTTGGGAGATCGATGGCATTCTCAATACAGAATCTGCGTTGATCCTATCGACAAAACTCAACCGCCGCTGAAGCCCACAACACTAAAGCAAAGCTTCAATCAAGAACGGGCCTTTTTGATTAAGCGCTGCTTTCATCAGTTTGGCTAAATCTTCCGCCGTTTCAGCCCTTCCTGCCTCAACCCCCATCGAGTTCGCCAGCTGTGGCCAATTGATCGTCGGATTATCAAGAGTCAGCATATCCCGTGCACGAGGTCCCGGGTTATCAAAGCCAAGGTTCGACATTTCCCCTTTCAAAATCGCATAAGCACGGTTTGAGAGAATTATGGTCTTCACATCAAGGTTCTCGCGGGCCTGCGTCCATAAAGCCTGACAAGAGTACATCCCACTGCCGTCGGCCTGCATCGCAATCACGGTTCTATTCGGACAAGCAATCGCAGCCCCTGTTGCCATTGGAAAGCCGATACCAATCGCGCCGCCTGTCCCTTGTAGCCAGGTATGGGGTTTGGTGTTCTTAGTGTATGGGAAGAAACCGCGGCCGGACGTGATCGATTCATCAGCCAAAATTGCATTCTCTGGCATCAGAGCCGCCAAAGTTAGAGCTATGTTGTCCGGATTGAGTTGCCCTGTCGGTAATTCCGTTGGTTGATATGCTTCATGCAACGGTTTGTGCCCACCGCCAATTTCGTCGGCAAGTGATTGCAGCGCCAAAACACCGTTCTCATCTTCTGCCGCCAGTTCCATGATCTTACAGCCTTCTTGGAAAAGCCGTTTTGGACGTCCCGGATAAGCAAAGAAGCCAACGGGTTCAACGGCATTGACGAGAAAGACTTGTTCAAAGTTACCGAGCTGCTCAAGCGCTTGGGGAATGGGGTAGCGCACACGATCGATAAAGACGCGCCCCGCCCCTCTCTCCATTCTGTTGTTCGATCCCTGTGCTAAAAACTTGGCACCCGTAGCTTGAGAAATCCGACTTATTGCATCTAGTCCTTCGTCTCGAAGCGTAAGTCCTGACAAAACGAAGAGACACTTTTCGCCTAGCTCTTTCGCTTTCTTACCGGCTTTTTCGATTCGATCATCGGATACTCTGCCGGGTTGAGCCGGGTTAAATACTTGGGCCTCTTCTTCCAGATCGGTCCAAGCCATATCTGAGGGCAGGATCAATGTGGAAATATTACCGGGAGGGCTCTTTGCAATAGCAATAGCTTCGGCAGTGTCTTTGCCTAAGTTTTCCAATCTAGTCGTCGTCCGAACCCAGGCCGAGTTGCTTCCAGCGATGGCCTCAATATCTGACGTCAAAGGTGAGTCCAAATGACGGTGGTAAGTTGCGTGCTCTCCAACGATGTTTACCATGGGTGATTTGGCGCGCCGGGCGTTGTGGACGTTGGCTAGACCATTGGCCAGCCCAGGCCCCAGATGCAACAAAGTTCCCGCTGGCTTGTCTGCCATGCGCGCATAACCATCTGCTGCACCAGTCGCGACTGTCTCATGTAAACAAAGAACCGAGCGCATTTCGGGCGTTAGATCCAAAGCAGCGACAAAGTGCATTTCTGATGTGCCTGGATTGGTAAAACAAGTATCGACTCCACCCTTTAGAAGAGCATCGACCATCAATAATGCACCGCTTCTTTTCATAACCTATTTACCCTTCCTGCTGTGGACAGCGTCAGCCAATACACAAAGCAGTTCAAAGATCATCGATGCCCCAACCCAAGCAGTGTTACCGCTGGAATCAAAAGGAGGTGACACTTCAACCAAGTCAGCGCCAACTAAGTTCAACCCTTGGAGCAGTCTCACCATTTGCTGAGCCTGGAAGCTAGTAAATCCGCCGATCTCTGGTGTTCCTGTCCCCGGTGCCTGCGATGGATCAATGCCATCGATATCGAATGAAATGTATGTTTTACTGTCGCCAACTATTTTGCGCGCTTCGTTCATCACGTCTTCAACGCCGCGATCCATCAGCTCTTCGATACGGATGATCCTGACACCCACTTCTTCTGCGAAATCGACATCATCTGTGCCATACATAGTTCCACGGATGCCAATCTGTACGACCTTCTTGGGGTCAAGACATCCCTCCTCAATCGCGCGTCGGAAAGGCGTACCATGGGTGTATTTGAACCCATCGAAATAGGAGTCAAACAGATCCGTATGAGCATCGAAATGGATCATGCCCATGGCACCATGTTTCTTTGCCAGCGACCGTAAAACTGGCAATGACACGAGGTGATCCCCACCTGCTGTCATTGGCAATACGTCACGCGATAAAACCTGATCATAAAACCCCGTTATACGTTTAAGGGCATCTTGCACATCCACAGGATTGATCGGGCTATCTCCTAAGTCAGCAACGTTCGTTAACTGAAATGGATCAATGCGTGACACGGGATGCATCGTTCGGATCATCGTCGACAAATCACGCAATTGTCTCGGACCATGCCTAGGGCCAGGGCGATTGGTTGTCCCGCCATCCCAAGGCACACCAATAATGCCTATGTCGACCTCGTCAGTTTCCTCGATTTGCACATGAGGCAATCGCATGAACGTTGGCATGCCAGCGAAGCGTGGCGATACATTCCCTGCTATCGGTTGAAACTTCTCATTGGTCATTAGATGGTCCCTTTTTTCGATGCGAACAGGCCGATTTCGTTGCTCGATTTAGTAGGCTTTAAAGCACATTTTATTACAAGGCGTTATATAGTCTGGAATTCAGTTTACAGCAATCCGGCCTCTTGGTAATCCCCGTTCAAACAACAATCCTCAACTGGAGCCTCCGGATGTCAATCCCGTTTATCGATTTGAAAAGCCAATACAAACTATTGCAGCCAAAAATTGATCAAGCAGTGTTGGACGTCATGGGTCATGGTCAGTTTATCTTGGGTCCTTACGTTGATGACTTCGAGAAAGAGATGACTGACTACCTGGGGTGTCACTCCACCGTTTCTGTCGCCAACGGCACGGACGGTCTTATCCTGCCGCTTATGGCGTGGGGCGTTGGTCCAGAAGACGCTGTTTTCTTACCCGTCTTCACCTACACAGCCACGGCAGAGGTCGCTGTTTTAGTTGGCGCTACGCCGGTCTTTGTTGATGTTGATCCTGTTAGTTTCAACATCGATTTGGATGCTTTAAGAAATCAAATTGAGAATGTTAAATCTGCAGGCAAGCTGACCCCGAAGGCGATCATCGCTGTCGACCTGTTTGGCAATCCAGCGGATTGGCCGGCTCTCGAAGCCATCGCTGAAGAATACGATCTCAAGCTCTTGGATGACGCTGCGCAAGGCATTGGCGGTGTTTTGAACAACAAGAAAATTGGCCAGTACGCTGATGCGACCTCCACTTCCTTCTTCCCTGCTAAACCTCTGGGCTGTTACGGCGATGGTGGTGCCGTGTTCACACGAGATGGTGAACTGGATGAGTTACTGCGCTCTCTCCGTTTCCATGGGCAAGGCAAAGAGCGATATGAGGTCGCGCGCATTGGCATGAATTCACGCCTTGATGCTATGCAGGCGGCTATCCTTTCAGAGAAGCTGAAAGTTTTCGAAGACGAGATGGAAGCCCGTAACAAATTGGCCTCCCTTTACAACGAACGTCTATCGCCTGTTGCAGAAGTTCCTTTTATCCGTGAAGGCGCCCGGTCTGCCTGGGCACAATACACCCTGAAAGTCGAAAAACGTGATGAGTTGCAGGCTCATCTGAAGTCGGCTGGCATTCCGACCATGGTTTATTATCCCTACCCGATGCATCTCCAAGACGCCTACCGTCAATATGGTGAGGGTGAAGGCTCTGTGCCTGTCAGTGAAGCCTTGAGCCAAGTTGTTATGTCACTACCAATGCACGGTTATATGAACAATGAAACCGCGAACTTCATTTGTGACGAAGTTCTCAAATTTTACGGCTAGTCGCTCTCTGGCCCTAACAGCTGCTATCTGATAAGTCTTTGCTATGCCAGCCGTTAGCGTCATCATCCCTACCTACAACAGAGCTCATTGTTTAGAGACAGCGATTGCTTCTGTTCTTGCGCAGGACTTCGGTGATTTTGAGCTTATTGTTTCTGATGATGGATCAACAGATCGAACAGAAGAACTGGTATCAGGAATTGCCGATAGCCGGATTGCCTATCTAAAGAACCAAGCAAATTCTGGCGCTGCCGCGGCTCGCAACTTGGCCATCGAAAGAAGCATCGCTCCACTCATCGCCTTTCTCGATAGCGATGACATCTGGTTGCCTGGTAAACTCGATACTCATCTGCGTTGGATGCAACAGCAACCGACTGTTCTGGCTTCATTTACAGACTACCAGCTCTTTCGAGAAAGCAACGGCAAAACCTCTGTTCGATCCCCTCATGCAGAAAGAAACGACTGGGCTTGGGACCTTCTGCTCTATTGTCGTGCCGCCGCTGGTTCCACCCTGTTGGCACGCCGAGAGGCCTTTGAAATCCATGGCTTCTTTGATATGACCCTAACGCGGTTTGAAGATTGGGATTGGTTGCTCCGTCTTGCGTTCGAAAACCATCTTGCAAAAGCGCCGTTGATCGGCAGTCAGGTCACAAGAAGTGGCCACCAAGGCTGGCCAGACCTCGCACCTCATTACGATACTATGATCAACCGTTGGAAAAGATCCACAGAGCAAAAATACGGCCAGGAAGGACTGAAAAGGTTACGCGCCGGTGCGAGCATTCAACAGGCCACGTCAGCTTATGCAGCCGGTGACAGATTTTCTGCCCTCCCGCATCTGATCGCTGCGTTTGCAAAGCAACCTAACGCAACATTCCGGTTTTGTGCCTCACGACTCAGAAACCTCTGATTCTTCAGGCGACTCGCCAGTTTCAAACTTTCCTGATAGACTAGCCTGCTAAATCACAGGAGGACTACTATGAAAACCTATCTCTCAATTGCTGTTGGAACTGTGCTCGCTTTCTTCCTCGGCTGGATTTGGTACGGTATGCTGTTCCAGGCACAATGGATGTCGGCTGCTGGACTAAAAGCCGAAGACGTCGGAAGTGACATGGAGATAGGAGGAATGATAGTTCCTCTCCTCGCATGGCTGGTTACAGCAGGCTGTTTCCACTGTATTGCACACATGGCCAACGTCAGCGCCCTTGCAGGCAACGTCAAACTAGCCGTTCTTTGCTGGCTTGGTTTTGCTATGCCCGCCGTCGTTTTCTCGACCTACTTCCAAATGCTTGGTGGTTCGCTCTACTGGATCGACGGGCTTTATCTGCTGTGTGGTGCTTTATTGATCGCGTTAGCGCGGACGTTCATCCGCCGTTAAAGCTCACCACTGATGACATACCGCATAATCTGAACAACCTGCTCTGGTGTCTCAACGGTCGCCAGAGCAGCACCATTCACTTCTTTCAGTGGATGCGTCAGGTCTGGAGAATGCACAACAATCAGTGGCTTATTCAATGCCGCCGCATAGCCAGCGTCAAAAGCCGCGTTCCATTGTTTGTATTTGTCCCCAAAACGGACCACAACAACGTCAGCCCGTTCCAACAAAGAACGCGTGCGAATGGCGTTAACCTTGGCTCCCTTGTGATCTTTCCAAAAACCGCTGTCTTCCTGACCAAGGATAGCAACGCCACAATCATCGGAGTTTTCATGATTGGTGACCGGGGCGGTGCAGATAACAGGAAGATCTGCTTCCTCCAAACCCTTCTCGATTTGCTCTCGCCAATCTGTGTGAATTTCACCGGAGAGATATAGAACCCATTCGTCCATCTTTGCATCCACTTCATTAATCGAAAACTGATATCGTCATAAACGGGTGAAGTATTTAGCACCAGAAAAGAAACAAAAATTCCGCCTACTGAAAATCTTCATTTGCTTTCCAAACGGCTTAACCCTAGAGGGAAAGTTGACAAAATTTTAGGCCGACAGGGTCAGTTAATGGAGAACAAAATGAAAGTAGGATTTATCGGTCTCGGCAACGTAGGCGGCAAGTTGTCCGGCAGCCTTCTGCGCAACGGTTTCGACATCACCGTACGCGACCTCAGCAAGGAAACGGCGCAACCTTTCCTCGATCAAGGTGCTAAGTGGGCAGAGAGCCCAAAAGAGATGGCAGAAGCCGTCGATATGATCATCACTTGTTTGCCAAGTCCTGCCGCTTCTGCCGCTGTCATGGAAGCGGAAGACGGAATTCTCGCCGGCCTTTCTGCTGGTAAAATCTGGGCGGAAATGAGCACCACTGACGAAGCAGAAGTCAAACGCTTAGGAGCTCTCGTAAAAGCCAAAGGCGCAGAGCCCATCGATTGCCCTGTGTCTGGTGGCTGTCACAGAGCTGCTACGGGTAATATTGCGATCTTTGCTGGCTGTGAGCGCTCAACCTTCGAGAAGGCCCTGCCCGTCTTAACCACAATGGGGCG
>Ga0055584_100000858_pt1 | contig 29329 bp, 27 predicted proteins | sample OSDHelmetaG_FD_58716 | JGI IMG/M metagenome (GOLD analysis project Ga0055584, IMG submission 58716) | Pelagic marine sediment microbial communities from the LTER site Helgoland, North Sea, for post-phytoplankton bloom and carbon turnover... | ecosystem: Environmental > Aquatic > Marine >... | reverse complement strand
TAAATGGACATACCCATGCCGCTATGACGTTATTTCGGGGAATAGCTGACGATTTGCCCTTGATGGATTGGCTAACCAAATATATTTTTCCCGCAGAAATTCAATTTGTTGATGCTGAGTTTGTCCGAATTGGCACTCAATTAGCTTGTTTAGAAATGATAAAAGGAGGCACTACGACATTTGTTGATATGTATTTTCATCCGAACGAAATAGCAAAAGTTGTTGATGAATGCGGTATGCGGTCGATTATTGGTGCTGCTGTGATTGAGCAGGAAAGCGGATATACGCTTGACTTTTCAGACGCTATGCAAAAAGCAGAGAACTTCCTCAGCCAATGGAAGGGTAAAAACAGTCGCATCACGCCGGCCATAGCAGCACATGGTGCCTACACAATCTCGCCGGATAATTTAAAAATTGTTAGACAAAAAGCGAATCAGTTCGAGGTGCCTGTGGCCATCCATTTGTCAGAGTCAAAAGCAGAATTGGAGATTGTAAAGAAATTATATGACGATACTTCGATTAATCATCTTGAAGGTATTGGTTTTTTTAGCGGCCCGACAATTGGCGCTCATGTAGTCTGGCCAACAGAAGATGAAATATCCATATTAATGAAACGCAAAGTCGCCGCCATTCATAATCCAACGTCAAATATGAAAATTGCATCTGGCTTTGCACCGATACCTGAAATGCTTGCAGCAGGAGTGCAAGTTGGACTTGGTACGGATGGCGCCGCCTCTAATAATGACCTGGATATGTGGGACGAAATTCGTATGGCCGCCTTCATCCATAAAGCTCGCTTGTTGGATCCCAAAAGTATGCCAGCGGCGACTGTATTAAGTATTGCGACGAGTGGAGGTGCCAAAGCGATAGGACTGGGAGAGAAAGTCGGTACATTAACACGCGGTCAACGCGCAGATTTAATTCAAATATCTCTCGAAGCCGCACATTTGGTTCCACTTTATGACGTAACTTCGCATTTGGTCTACGCTGTCGATGCTCAAGATGTACAAAGCGTTATTGTGGATGGGCAAATTTTGATGCTGGATAGAAAAGTATTAACTTTAAATGAAAATGAAATAATTAGGCAGGCTAGAGCTATCGCCAGCAGAATTGACGCCAAAATACGTAACGGAAAATAGATTCGTATAATTTATGAAAAAATTGGACGCAGAAGAAGTTATACAACTTCTCGGCTTACAACCTTTAGCTCTTGAGGGCGGTTACTTTAGTGTCACCTATACCTCTGATGAACACATTAATGCCGGGTCTTTGCCGAAACGCTATACAAACTCACGTAATCTTTCAGGTGCAATTTATTTCCTTGAAACACCTGAGCAGTTTTCAGCAATGCATATGCTGCCAACAGACGAACTTTATTATTTTCATCTTGGCGATCCAATGGAAATGCTTTTCCTTTATCCGGATGGAAGTGGGGAGATACGAATTCTTGGTCCAGACCTGGCATCCGGCCAGCAATTGCAAATACTTGCTCCACGACACAGTTGGCATGGCTCTCGTCCAAAAGTAGGTAGTGAGAATGGTTTTTCACTTGGTAGCACATCAATGGCGCCAGGCTATGATGAAGCTGATCCTATTTTTGCAGACCGGGATGAATTAATAAAAAACTACCCCGCATTTAGCACACTCATTAAATCACTTACACGCTTACACCCAGTTAACACTTAACAATTTATTAGTTAGAAAAAGGAAACTACGATGCCTGCTTATGTTTTTAACGCCCTACCAGAAGATATTTCAGATACAGTAATCATGCCTGGTGACCCGCTACGTGCGAAATATATTTCAGAGACTTACCTCGAAGACGCCAGACAAATAACAGATGTTCGCAATATGTTGGGGTTCACAGGCAACTATAAGAATAAAAGAGTAACAATAATTGGCCATGGCATCGGCATCCCTTCTGCCACGATCTATAGCTCAGAATTGATTCTTGAATTCGGCGTAAAGAGGATTATTCGCGTGGGCAGTTGTGGCACCGTAAGCGATAAGGTAAAACTGCGAGATCTTGTTATTGCTATGGGTGCCTCTACCGATTCCAACGTAAACCGTATTCGCTTTGGTGGTTATGATTTTGCAGCAATTGCTAATTACAATCTTCTTAGTCACTTAGTCAACACCGCTACTGAGATGAAGGTCAAACACCATGTCGCAAACGTTTTCACATCCGACTATTTCTATCCCCCCCAAAATACTGAAATGTGGGAAAAAATGGAAAAATATAATGTGCCAGTCGTTGAAATGGAAATTGCAGGAATCTATGGTACAGCGGCTGAATATGGCGCAGAGGCGGTAGCGATGTGCACAGTGAGTGATGAAGTAAAAACCGGCAAAGGTCTAAGCACGGAAGAGAGACAGAATAGTTTCGATGAAATGATTAAGGTGGCCTTAAATATGGTAGCTGGACTCGACTAAACAAAATCTGTCGTAGGATTTGGCTCTAACAATAACGACTCTATTTCTTGTCCCTAATCTGATCGACACGCCAAAATTGACTGTGCTGAGATGATTGTGTTTTGGTTTTTTGCCCAATTGTCCAAAATTAATTATCTCCAGCTCCAGATAGAAGAATATCAGGAAATGCCTTAATACGACTCAATAGACCCGCAAGTTGTCAGTGATTGATAGAATTATTATGCAGGTTACTGAAAGATAATATGTTTAAAAAAACTGTGCTTCTTCCCCCCAGAATAGCTTGTTGTTTTCTGCATACAATATTACAAAAAGCGTTGGATATTTGTACACATCGACATTGTATTTAGGTACACTGCGGCATCAAAAATTTACCCCAGCTTCCAGATATTAAAGAGGATTCGTTATGTTACAACGCGTAAGCAGTAAACCCCTGTGTCAGGCAATTTTTACCCTAGTTATCGGCTTCACATTTTCATTTTCCAGTTTCGCCGAAAGCGTATTGGAAGAAGTTATCGTTACAGCCCAAAAACGAAGTCAGAATATACAGGACGTTCCAATTTCAATCGGTACCATGAATGAAGACAATTTTAACGCTACCGTTTCAGCTGGTGCAGATGTCCTCGCCTTATCGGCAAGATTACCAAGCTTATATGTTGAATCCTCAAACGGCAGATTGATCCCACGTTTTTACATACGTGGCCTGGGTAACGCGGATTTCGACATCAATGCGTCTCAACCTGTTTCTATGGTTTACGATGATGTAGTACTGGAAAACCCGGTCGCTAAGGGCTTTCCACTGTTTGACATAGAGAGAGTAGAAGTTCTTCGCGGCCCACAAGGTTCACTTTTTGGCAGAAACACCACGGCTGGCATTGTGAAATTTGATTCCCGTAGACCTACAGAAGAGCTGGATGGTTATTTTTCAGCATCTTACGGTCGCTATGACCAGAGAACAATTGAAGGCGCTGTTGGTGGTAAATTGACAGAAGATGGTACTTTAAAAGGAAGAATTTCTCTTTTCTATAACGGACTAAATGATTGGATCGATAATAAGGCCACAGGTTTTGAAAAGAAAAACCAGTTAGGCGGTTTTGAAGATATTGCCGCACGCGCGCAATTACTCTGGGAGCCAAACGCGCAATTCAGTGCGCTGATTAATGTCCATGGTCGAGTGATGGATGACGGTACCCCCACACTTTTTCGTGGCAACGTGATTACACCCGGAACAAACGATCTTATCCCGGGTTTTAAGCGTGATGAAATCTTCCTCGATGCCGGCAGCAGACAATCACAAGAGCAAAATCAGTACGGCATCATTGCCAATCTGAGTTACGATTTTGGCAATACTACGCTGACTTCTATTACAGGCTTTCATACTGTGACTAAGAATTTTTCTCATGGTGATATCGATGGTGGTTTTGGTTCGACCTTTGATCAGCCAACGGGACCTGGTGTGGGTATCCCATTTGACGCAGAAACAGCTGATGCTTTGTCAGGACATGAACAATTTACACAAGAATTTCGTTTATCCAGTAACGGCGGCGAAAAATTCAATTGGCAGGTTGGTCTGTATTATTTTGATGAAGATATTCAAATCGATACAATCAACTTTGAATCTGCATCTTTTGCACCCGGAACCGTTGATGGCTTTGTCAGACAAAATCAGAGTACTGAGGCTTTTGCGGTTTTTGGAACCGCTGATTATCAGGTTTCCGACAAATTGACCGTAACTGCTGGTTTACGCTACTCAGACGATGATAAAGACTTAACAGTTGTCCGCACCATCCATCCACTCGCCTTTCTTGGTCCCTTCTTCGGTCCCATCGGACCTTTGGATATCAAAACTGGTGATTCCGTAGTCACGGGTGATGTTAGTGCTAATTACGCCATGAATGATGATGTGAATGTCTATGCACGATTCGCGCGAGGGCATCGCGCACCGTCTCTACAGGGTCGTTTGTTATTTCAAGATGGATTATCAGAAGCCAAAACCGAAAAAAACCATTCATTTGAGGGTGGATTCAAAAGTGAATTGATGGGTGGACGTATGCGTTTAAACGTCGCCGGCTTTTATTATGAAATATCTGATCAGCAGTTAACCAAGGTGGGTGGGGCATTTAACTTCAATGAGTTAATTAACGCCGACAAGACTCAAGGCTACGGTTTTGAAGTCGATATGGAATATGTACCCAGTGAAAACTGGTTATTCACAGGTGGCTTAAGTTATAACCATACTGAGATTGATGATCCTAACCTGACTGCAAACGCTTGTGGATCATCTGCAAATATTCAGGGTTGTACCCCCACTGACCCAATTGCTGCCAACGGTGAATTATCACTGGATGGTAATTCTCTCTACAACGCGCCTAAATGGATTGGTAACTGGAGTGCGCGTTACGGACATCCTTTTGCCGGCGGTGAAGTTTTTGTGCATACCGATTGGGCGTATCGCAGCAAAGTTCACTTTACACTGTATAACGCAGCAGAGCATTCTGATGACAGCCTGTTAGAAGGTGGTGTACGTGTTGGTTACATAACTGGAAATGGAAAATACCAGATTTCTGCTTTTGGCCGTAACATAACCAATGATGAGTCACTAATGGGTGTAATTGATTTTAATAATCTTACAGGCTTCACCAACAATCCTCCGATGTGGGGTCTTGAGTTTAAAGCTCAGTTGGGTAATTAATCGAAACTTAGTTAAGTTAAAATAAGTTACATAAACCCGGTCTCTGGCCGGGTTTTTTTATGCACAGTTTAGTCTCTCAATAGTTCTCGCAGTATTTTAAACTCATCAATCAAGCTAGTTAGTTTTTCCTTTTAATTTGATTGTATTCGCTATATTCGCGCTTAAGAGAGACAGGAAACCTGCCAGAAATGTAAGTGTACACATCACTATTGCACTATTCACATCTCCCGATATTGCTACCGCTTTGCTACTCATAACAGGTGCGAGAGAAGATCCCAAGCCCCCGACCAACAATAAATAAGCAATATGCTTATGCGTTGGGCTGCCAACAAAAGTGAGTCCATAAGCCACATAAGAGTTGTAGGTTGCTGATATTGATATCCCAAAAACGAGACCTAACAATAATATTGATTTCATACTTGGGCTTTGTGTAAATAGCCAGGTGGTGACAATTGCTAATATAACCAGACTATACAATAAATATTTAACATTAATTTTTGACACTATATAAGTGCCTGCTACCGAGCCGATAAAGGCAGACATAAATATATTAGACATTAGCTGTCCCGATTGCTCACTGGAAACAGTAAATTTTTGTTCTACAAATTGTGGGGCCCAGATAAATATTGAAATTTTTGCCATCAAAAAAAGCATTAAACTGATCCCAATTAAAATAAATTCGATATTCCATTCGGTTTTTATTTCAGCCTGACTATCTTCAGGTTGCTTTTCTTCTCCAGTATCGAAATTGGACATCACAGCAAGAACTACGACACTTAAAAAGAAGCCGGCAACTACCATGTACGTTGCACTCCAGACGTAGCTATTACCAACGAAATAAGTCGCTACATAGGCAAAAATAACTCCACCACCATTAAACATGGCATCCTGTGCCACTAGCACAGACTGTCTTTTTTTACCCTGCCAAATACGCGTAATTAGTGTACCTCCAGCACAAACAACAATGCTTGCGCAGATGCCCAATACTATTAATAAATAAGGCAGAAGCGTAAAGCTGACATGATAGTGAATAGCCGCAATAGAAATAATTGCGATAACATAACAACTGGTGATTATTGTTTTCATTTTAAAGTAATCAAATACAAAAAATGAAATAATATAACCAATGAAAACACCGCCAATGAAAAATGAAAACTGCGATGCTATTAAGGTGATCTCAACAGCATATCCCTCAGCAGCAGATGCTGTTAGCAAACCAATTGGCGTCACCAAGCCTGACATGATGAATGTGGCCAATAAACACACGGCCAGTAAACGTAGTTTATTCATTATATAGTTATCGTTTTTATCTATAGAAGAAGAACCGAGCGTAACTGATTAGTAGACTGATGCAAACATTTCTATTGATTCAGATTGCGACTTACCTGTCTTAATTACCATCTTCAGGCGAAAACCTGATGTATTTAACTTTGAAGCCCTTTCCTTTTCCATCGCTAACATTGACTATCAAATCATTCATCATATTAGTTTGATATTTCAGTAAGCGAGGGAAGTCATGTTCAGAATTTTCAAAAGTAGCCATGCTTGATGAACAAGATGTGAGTTTAAATGTGACCGGTCGCTCATTGTGTGAAACTTTCGCCAGGTAGAATACCTCGTTTTCCATCTCTATCAGTCTCAGAGTTTCTGTCGTGAGGAGTTTTTTGGTGATCGTAGAAAGCGTTTCCCCTTTCCCTTCAAACGTCATTGGACTGACTTGTTTCCATATTTCAGTGCTCCTGATATTCTCATCAACACTTATCCAGTTTCCTAATATCCAATCTACGCTAGCAATCGAATCGCATTCTTCAGCTTGTGAGCCAGGAGGAAAAGAAATCACTAACAGGAAAAAGTACCTGATCATCAACCAGCACGTGCTCCATTTGGAACAGGGGATTCAGGTTGAGCCAAACAAGGCGTAATACCATCTGCATAACCAATATCGAAAATCATACCTTCAGAAATCTCTCCTGCCATTTCTCTACTGGGTAAATTCAAAATAAATAATGCTTGTTTACCTTCAATCTCTCCTGGATCTACACGTTCCTGCTTTATACCAGACAAAATTGAGCGCGAATGGTCACCAAAATCTACTCTCAGTTTCATTAGTTTTCTCGATTTTTCTACTTCCGATACTTCGATTATTGTACCTACCCTGATATCGAGCTTTTCAAAGTCTTGAAAGGATATTTCGCTCTTAATCTGTGCTGGTTTCATATTTTTTATCATCCGATTATTGTTAGATATCGTTATCTTTTTAAGACCATAATATACCTAATTTTACTGTATCTGACTGCTGCTTAATGGCTATCAGCCTAACTCAAAAAGCCAAAATAATATGACTAAATTTAAGCGACATTTAAGACGCTAATTGTGTACAATTTTTATCTCAAAACTACAATTTAGATTGAGTTTTCATCACGTTTCAGAAAACAAAATAGTCAATTATTCAATGAAAAAAGCCGTTATTCTTGTTATGGACTCCTTTGGCATTGGTGCTACAAATGATGCTGACCGCTTTGGTGATGTCGGAGCTAACACTCTTGGGCATATTGCAGAGCATTGTGAACAAAGTAGAAAAACACCTCTACAACTACCTAATCTAGCACGTATGGGATTATTTCATGCCGCCAAAGAAAGTTGTGGTGCATTCCCATCCTCGTGTGACACAAATATAGATATTATTGGAGCCTATGGCCATGCCGCGGAATTGAGCACAGGTAAGGACACACCCAGTGGTCATTGGGAAATGGCTGGAGTACCCGTTTTATACGACTGGGGTTATTTTACCGAGACAAGTAATTCATTTCCGCAAGGCTTGCTAAATGATTTAATTAATCGTGCTGAAATTCCCGGAATATTAGGCAACTGTCATGCGTCTGGAACAGATATTCTCACCAAACTCGGCGAAGAACATATGCATACAGGCAAACCCATTGTCTATACATCTGCCGATAGTGTTTTTCAGATTGCATGTCACGAAAAGACCTTTGGTCTTGATAGACTATACGCCCTGTGCCAGATAGCACGTGAATTGGTCAATGAATATAATATTGGTCGCGTCATCGCCAGACCCTTCCTTGGGGACAACGGAAACGACTTTGTACGTACCGGTAATCGTCGCGATCTCGCGGTTCCACCACCCGCGGCAACCGTATTAGATAAGCTTGTAGACAAGGGAGGTGAAGTCATCAGTATCGGCAAAATAGCTGATATTTTCGCCCACCAGGGAATCACACAAAAAATAAAAGCGAATGGGAATGCAGATTTATTTGATGCTACATTAAGTGCAGTTCTATCTGCTGATGATCAGTCAATAATCTTCACCAACTTTGTAGATTTTGATTCCTTATATGGGCACAGAAGAGATGCTGCTGGCTATGCCGATGCGCTCGAGTATTTTGATCAGCGCTTACCTGAGCTTCTTCGATGTCTCAACGATGATGACATATTAATTATCTGTGCTGATCATGGTTGTGACCCTACCTGGCCAGGAAGCGATCATACGCGAGAAAATATTCCGGTATTGGTCTATGGGAAATACATTAAGTCAGGAAGTTTGGGTTTACGCGACAGTTTTGCAGATATCGGACAGAGTCTGGCCAGCTATTTTGAACTCAGTGCAATGGATTATGGCAGCAACTTTTTGACTAATTAGTCAAAAGAATAATTTAACGCAAAATATTCTTTACCTTATTATATATTCATAAAACGGACTCCATCTATGCCTTCAAAACATATTAATGCACAAGCAGGTGATTTTGCCGAAACAGTCATAATGCCGGGAGATCCTCTACGCGCAAAATACATTGCTGAAAAATACTTAAATGATATCAAACAGGTTAACGATGTTCGGAGTATGCTTGGCTTCACCGGGAAATATAAAGAAAAACCTCTTTCGATTATGGGGCACGGCATGGGTATCCCCTCTGTTTCCATCTATGCCACGGAATTAATTAACGAGTTTGGTGTTAAAAATATTATTCGAGCAGGCAGCTGCGGTGCGGTCAGTCCGAGCATTAAACTACGTGATATCGTGGTTGGTATGGGAGCCTCCACAGACTCTTCCGTTAATCGCATGCGTTTTAAAGGTTATGATTTTGCTGCTACTGCAGATTATGGTCTCTTGCAGAATATTGTTTCAGCAGCAGCAAATAAAAGCATAGCTGTTGAAGTAGGTAATATCTTTTCTGCCGATCTTTTTTACACTCCTGATCCTGATATGTTTGACATCATGGAAAAATATAACATTCTCGGAATCGAAATGGAGGCCGCAGGTCTTTACGGCCTTGCAGCTGAATTTGGCGCTAAAGCCGTAACTATCTGTACAGTCAGTGATCATATTCGAACAGGCGCCGCATTATCTTCTGAAGAGCGTCAATCTTCTTTCGATGAAATGATTGAGGTGGCTCTTGACGCTGCAATTTTGAGTGGCGATACACAATGAACAATCTTCTTTTAATTAGCGCAGTAGGTCTTATGGGAGGTCTAGCAATTGGTATTCAGGCCCCTCTAGCTAGCCTAATGGGCCAACGACTGGGGATGATCGAGAGTGTTTTCATTATTCATCTGGGTGGGCTAATAGCCGCCACCGCGTTATTGATTATCAGTAAAGGTGGCAATATCGGCCAATGGCAAAACTTGCCCTGGTATGCTCTCGCTGCAGGTGCTCTTGGAGTGTTACTCATCAGTGCACAGGTCTTTATCATTCCAAGTATTGGTGTAGCTGCGACTATCACCTTGATTATTGCAGGCCAATTAATCATGGCTGCAGGTATTGATCATTACGGTGTTTTTGAAATTGAATCAAAACCATTCAATTGGGAAAGAGTATCCGGCTTAATGATTGTATTACTCGGCGTTTGGCTAACAGTGAGGAAGTAAGCTTCATATAAGGGCTAACTCTTCATAAGTAATATATTCCAGATATCGATAGCGAAAGCCATTCTACTCTCATTTGTTTTGTTAACAGCCCTAATTTCTTCGTTAGTTTACCTTCTAAATTGAATTCCTGATGTTTATCAGTCCGAATTGGGCTATAAACTCGTCAAAACACTTGAGATGCTGAGACTATTTAAGTAAGGTCAGCGCTTGTTTTTTTTACATAATAATAAATCAAGGTTTCAAAACTCATGACATTAGTTACAAAATTGAGATTCTATAAATGAGTGGGCATTTTCGATTGTGGTGTGCACTTAATTCAATGTTAACGAGATTAAAAACCTAAGTTTTATTCATGTTCAAGTATTCCGAAGACCGTATTCCTGTTGCAATTATTCTTACTATCACATGTATAGACTTTGCCCTTTATTTTTTGATAAACAACGTCTGGATATTAGCAGCGTATTGGGCTGTAATGATCGTCCCAAAAGGAAAAGTATGTGCATGGAACCACCATCATCAGCATACTCATACATTTAGTAATCGTCTCTTAAACCGTCTACTTGAATTCTTCTATGCTTTACATAGTGGCGTCACAACAAATTTATGGTTGTTACATCATGTGCTTGGACATCACGCAAATTATCTAGATCAAAGTCTCGATGAAAGTCGCTGGAAAAGGAAAAACGGCGAGGAAATGGGAGAATTTGAGTACACCTTTAATGTTGCTGCCAGCGCATATTATCGTGGCTATCAAGTTGGTAAATCTCATCCTGAAAAACAAAAAGAATTTCTGATTTTCTCTACAATTACTTTTTCTATTGTTTTAGCACTAGTGTTTTACAAACCCATAGCAGGCTTATTGCTATTCGTTTTACCTATGATTATGGGTTTGATTTTAACGTCATGGGCAACTTATGAGCATCACGCAGGTCTTGATACTCAAAACAGCAACGAAGCGTCAAATAATAACATCCACCCTTTTTTCAATCTTGTAACTGGTAATCTTGGTTATCATACTGCCCATCATTACAAGCAATGGGTACATTGGTCGAAATTGCCTGCTTTACATGAGGTCATTAAAGATAAAATACCTCCGCAGCTGATAAAATCTGCCTGGTTTTAGCTCCACCACGTATTAGTTGTTTTTCAGAAAACAAGAAATAGTCTCGGGAGAGTCATTTTCATGATTTTCAATTAAATACCCAAGCGGGTATGCAGAGAATTTCTTATCACTATTTCCCGGGTTGAAAAATACGTCAGCAATTTTGTGATAATTTTCATCGAACAAGTATGAAGAGAATAAATCTTTAGTCATCTTAAGAGAAATATCACAGAGTTCTTCATCAGCGACATGTTGTTTCAAATCCAGTTCAAAAATCATTTCCTCATTACGGCCACGATCTACAGTAATAGATTTTAATTCAAACAGACCTTCCATTAGCAAAGACTGTTTTATTTCAGGCACTCGATGCTGCCATTCCAAATAATAATTTACTCCAGCTCTGACGCTAACAGTCAATAACATGATAATTAAAGATATTGAGATTACTGGGTTATTTCTTAGGCTTGGAGGGAAAACTATTAAACTTATAGAAAAAATAACCAATAAGTCTACAGCGGGAAAAAGCGCAAAAGGGATCTTTTCAATTACCCCGTATAAAAGTAACAGGAAGAGCATGAAGACGACCCCACGAAATCGTCTTAGCTTTTTTGTGTCCCAATGTGCTAACTCTAATAAAGGAAGGCTAATTAACAATAAAGATGGGCAATGTGCCATTGCCCAGGTCATTCCGAATGGCATTGCATACTCAAGGAATATTTCACTACTACCCCACAAAGAGGGGAATTTCAAAAACACCGCAGCGTAGCCTGCCAGGAGATTAACGACAACTACATAGAATAAAAATAAGGTTATTTTACCGTAAACTTTTCCGAAGAAATAACGACAACTTGTAGTTAACATACAGAATAATCTATTTAAAATTTCTCCATTTCTGGCATCATCTCGCCGTTATAAATAAAACGACGCCATTTCGTGACCGTAATCGATTCAAATATTCCTGCCAAAGTTAATGGATCATTATTAATATAATCTTCTGCTTCTGAACGATCTTCAGTATCTATAATTATCAGCGCTCCCCCTGCTCGGGATCCGTCATCTTCCAATAAAGCACCGGTAGCCAACATTCTATGAATATGTGGCTTAAGGTATTCACGATGGGCTTCCAAAGTGGCATCAAATATATGACGTGTATCAGGTTTTTCTGTGACTTGAATTAAATAGGGCATGATATTTTTCCAGTTTTAATGACTTATTGTAAATTAGATTACCTGTATTTCACCTTTTGACTTAACTATCCGATATACACCAACGCTTAGTAAGGGCACAAGAAAAAGTAATAAAAAACACCATGAAAAGTATTTCGCGCCAATCATCACGAGTTCAACCAAACCTAGTTTAGACAGTAATGAAGCAATAATCATCAATGAGATAGCCGTTAAGGGGCGTAATCTCTGCGGCATACTTTTATTTTTCGCACGATAAAGACTTGCCAGACGTTCATTAAAGGCATGAATCACACCTGCTCCTGTTTCTATTAATGTTCCCAGCAATACAACCTGAAACAATACCTGGAACCATCGAGAACCCAATGATTCAAGTAAGAAATTGGAAGGTAAAACCACTTCTTTTATTGCAGGGTAGTGACTTAACATGACTAGATAAAAGAGTACGCCTGGAATCATTGCGACAGGCCCTACCAGACTACCCGCAATAATCGCCTGCTTACGTGTTTTAATGTGAGTTAAAGCAAACAATACTGCTGGCATCATACTTAACTGCAGACAGGCAAATGCTGTCCCATTCATAATCCAGCTCTGACCGGTTGCAGGCATACGTAAACTACTAGTGATATTTTCTCCAAAATCACGGAATGCCCAAATAAAGAAAAATACGTAAGTAACGTAAAGTACTAAAGACCAAAATGATAAAACACGTTCTACCAACGCACTTCCCCAGAAAACAATTAGTGCAATTGATACCATCAGAAAGAGCGTGCCAGCAGTATTCGGCACTCCAAATGTTTTTGAAAATATTTCACCCGCTGCAGCACCCATCAAGGCAAAGAATATAGTTAAGCTGGTTAAAAATAGTATTTCCCAGGCAAACCATGCACGTCCCAGCAACAATTGGAAAAATGTTCGGTAGTTATACGCTTTATAAAGTCGAGCAAGTTCGAAACTTAAAATTGCACTAATACTAATGATAGGAATAGGAATGAGAACTAGACCCAGTAAACCTTCTCGTGCACCCAGGCTGAGAAAAAACACTGATAGCTCCTGTCCGGTACCGTAACCACCTGCAACGATAATGGACTGGAATGCAACGCCAGGCAGAAGAAATATTAAAAATATTTTTCGCATTATTTCGATTGTAATGATGTATCAGAAGGAATCTATATATATTCAGTTTTTTGATTTATGTAAATACAAAGTCTGTAAAAAGTGCTATGAGATACCGCTCTTAACTGTCTGTATTAGGACATTGCCCATCTAAAGCTGCCTCACCTGTTGTATGAAGTTTTATAAACGTCAACGTGGCGTAAGTCGCAATAGCCGGTACTCCTTGGTAAAATTCAACATCTGCAGTGGCTTGTTCAACAATAAAAGTGTATTCCATTCCAGGGACCAAGATCTGAGCCGAAATAACAAATTCACTGTCTTTATAGGTCAGGTACTCCCCTCCCTGATACGGTCTGCCACTATGAGCAATGTTTTCACCTTTACAATTAAATCCAAGCACAAAGATTAAATCAGCCAGTTCACTGCTCTCTACCTCAGTATTACCCGGCATTGACTCCCAGGACAGATGTAAATCCCGATCCGGATTTATCGAACTAAAGGTGGCATTCTGATCATTCTGTCTTACGTATACTTTGGCCGCAGCGGGCATTGTATCAATCGTTGGTCTTTTTGTTAGCACAACACGTTGAGCCATCATAACGCCGCTTTCAGTTTCATAATCAAAAAGATAGGCGCCATCAGGATGAGATTTATGCAGCTTTTTCGGTTCATGAGTCCTTTCTCCATGAGCAAGAAAAGCAATACCCTCAGAGTTGAAGGTCAATATTTTCTCAGGTTCTAATTCACGCGTGAGCGTCCCTGCAATAATTTCCCGCCCCTTTTTCGGCATAATCTCCGCGACAAAATGATGGTTTTTTAGAGCTATTTCTCCATCTGGTTTTTGATCATAGAGTGACATCTTGCCTAATACGAGAAACAGAACATCATCTGCCACGGAGCTATTATGAACCTTCAACGAGGGCTCTTTTTGATTATTGGCTTCCTCACTGCATGCTGTCAGCAAAATAAAACACAAGGCAAATAGCGACACATGTTTATTTCTGGTGATGTTCAAAACTATTTTTTGAGCCTCGAACAAGTTTTATTTTTTGTTCTTTGTCTAATAGCCACTGTTATCCGTCTCCTTTGCAGCATCGACTATTTGTATACCTGAACTTGTGCCCAGTCTCGTCGCTCCAGCCTCAATCATGGCACAAGCTGTTGAATAATCTTTAATACCACCGCTTGCTTTCACTCCGATATTAGGCCCAACTGTATCACGCATAAGTCGTACATCTTCTATAGTCGCACCTGCATTTGAAAACCCTGTCGATGTCTTAACAAAATCAGCACCCGCATCAACACAAAGTTTACAGGCTTGGCTTTTTTCCTCATCAGTTAAAAGACAGGTCTCAAGAATCACTTTCACTATATTTCCTTTAGCTGCGCTGACAACAGTAGCAATGTCCCCTTTTAGCTTTACCATCTCTTTTGACTTAAGCAAGCCAATATTGAGAACCATGTCAATTTCATCCGCTCCCTGTTTTATGGCAACTTCAGTCTCTTTTTCTTTTACCTGTGTTTCTGTCGCACCTAATGGAAACCCTATTACAGTACAGACTTTCACATCTGAATCTTTCAATAAATTAGCCGCATAGGAAACAAATGTCGGCAACACGCAGACAGAACAAAATTCATGTTGCATCGCGTCCTTGCAAATTTGCTTCACCATCTCAAATGTAGATTCTGGCTTTAACAAAGTGTGATCTATGAAGGCTGACAGTTCTCGTTTGTTCTTCATGTTTAAAATTTGCTTTTATTCGTTTATGTTGGCCATGATACCGGCAATGTACGTAAACCTCGACTACTAAGCCCAGTTCTAAAATCAGGTTTCTCACAATCCAATAACAGACTGGGGAAATGCTCTAATAAACTGGTAAATATAATTTCCATGTCTAAACGAGCAAGATGGTTACCCAGACAGAAATGCGGTCCAATACCGAAAGCTAAATGTCGATTTGGTTGACGGGTTATGTCAAAACTGTCCGGATTAGGAAACTGTACAGGATCTCGGTTTGCCGAAGCATAGAGCACGCCAATTTTTTCTCCCTTTTTAAATTCATATCCTTTGTAGTCCATATCCTCCAATATAAATCGATGAAAGAAAGGTAAAGGCGAGTCGTAACGAAACATTTCTTGCACTGCAGACTGAATTAGTGATGGTTGCTCTCGCAATTTCTGCATTTGTTGAGGGTGTAGCAGTAGTGCTAACAGGCCATTACCAGACACATCAATTGTAGATCCATGCCCGGCCGTCAAAATAATCATACAAGTTGAAATCAACTCGTCCTGATTTATGAGTCCAGCAGATTCAGCTGCCACTAACTCCGTAATCAGATCTTGTTCAGGATATTCACGTCGACACTCAGCGAGGTCCAGCAAATATGCTGCAAATTCTGCACTAGCCTCCTCCGCTCTTTGTATGTCTTGATTAGTTTTCTCCGGTTCGTAAAACTGCACAATCAATTCGGACCAAATTCGTAACCTGGGACGATCGACAACGGGTACACCTAATAATTCACCAATTACACCGCCCGGTATCGGTGCAACGAAATCTTCAATAAAGTCCATTTCCCCTCTTTCGAGGACCGTATTGATTCGATCATTCACGAGACCCTGTACATACTCGCGCAGTGAATTTACACGTGATACGGTAAAATGTTTAAACACGAGCCGTCGTAATCTTTCATGTAATTCGCCTTCGCTATCTAAAATATTGACGCGCACATAACGGCTAAAATTCGGTGTCGCCTGCCAGTTATCTCGCTTGCGTAGGCTGATTATTTCATCACTAGTCATTATATGCTCCAGCGTTCGTACCAAGCGTGGATCATTGACTAATGTCGAGATATCTTCATAGGCTGAGAATAAATACATATGCCAGTCTGTTTGATAATAGATCGGGCATTCTTCACGCATTCGAGAATACACCCTGTATGGATTCTCGGTAAATTCAGGCGTGGAGGGTTGAAAAGAGAATTTTTCCAGCACTTCGTTTTATCCAATTAATAAATATAAAAATTGAGAATTAAATATTTGCCTTTCATGCTAATGTTCTTTAAAGACTGATATTATTGTACCTTGAATAATTAACTAAATAGATTAAATATCTTAAGACGATGAAACAAGAATTGAAACGCGTGTGTGTATTTTGTGGTTCCAGTTCAGGAAAAAGTGCGGAATATACTGAAGCCGCTATTGCCCTGGCCCGTGAATTGGTTAAACAGAATATTGTGCTGGTCTATGGTGCGGGCAATGTTGGCTTAATGGGTGAAATTGCAGATACTGTACTCGCAGAAGGTGGTGAGGTTATAGGGGTAATACCGAAGTTCCTTGTCAAAAAAGAGGTTGCGCATAAAAACCTTAGCGAGCTGCATGTTGTCGAGTCAATGCACGAAAGAAAAGCTTTAATGTCAGAGTTGTCGGACGGTTTTATCGCACTTCCCGGTGGCATAGGTACTTTTGAAGAATTATTTGAAGTATTAACCTGGCAGCAGTTGGGTGTACAGGCGAAACCCTGCGGTTTAATCAATACCTCTGAGTACTTTGATCATTTATTGAATTTACTTGAGCACGCAGTTAATGAAAAGTTTCTCAAACCTTTTCATCGCGACATGCTCCTTGTTGCAGATAATGCTCAGCAAATACTAGAAAAGCTAAAACACTATGAACCGGCATTGACTGATAAATGGATAGACAAAAAACATCAATCGACTAATGTCTTATGACATGATTTAAATTTTCTATAGTCACAATAAGCTCAGGATGAAAATTAGTTTTTAATTAACATCCACAAAACCATTAGCTTCAGTAAACATTGCCATTTTGGGGCGTGTTAACGTCATCGGGCAGGCCTTAGCCACAACTATCTCATCTGCACTTTCAGAATACCAGTCGTCCTGAAAAGCCTGCATTCGTCCTTGCTCAATACCTCGTTTATAGTCATCTCTACCTACAATCAGCCAGTTTCTTTCATCAATACTGTTATAACCGTGTTCGTACCCCGTTTCATAATCAGCACATGATGCCAGAAGAAACAATATAGAGAATGTAAAGACATAAGCTAGCGGGCGTAAAATGAGACCTCTGACGGACATCAAACTATTGAGCCGCAAAAACCGCTGCATGTTCAGAGACAAACTCAGTAAATAACCGAGGTTTTTGACCCGTAACTTTCTCAAAAGTATCTGTAATATGTGCACCTTTATCTTGCGCCGTTAATGCAAACTGGTCCATAACTGCATTCACATACCACTCACTTGAACTCCAGTTTTTAAGTTCATTCCTGAAATCTTCTAATGGCACATCTATATAGGTAATTTCTCTACCTAATACTGATGACATTTGTTCCGCCAGATCATAAAAAGAGAGTATTTCTGAGCCAGAAATATCATATGTCTGACCATTATGGTCCGAGCCAGTTAGTACTTCGACGATAAAAGTTGCTACGTCAGCGACGTCAATAATCCCCGTTCTACCTTTTGCAAAAGGTAAATAAAACTTACTCTCAGCAACGATTGTTGCAGCGGAATGCATCATATTTTGCATGAAATAATTTGGTCGTATATTTGTATAACCAAGTCCAGAGCCGGCAAGGTATTGCTCAGCATCACCATGATATCTTTTCAGTGGAATTGAAGAACCGGCCTCCGCATTTGAAGCAGATAACTTTACAAGGTGAGAAATATTGAGTCGTTTGGCGACATCAATAAAACGTTTTTCATTGTCCAACTGTTCTTCTACATTTGCCATCACGAGAAATGCCTTATCAACACCGGTCATTGCGTTCTCGATAGAAGACTCATCCTCTAAATCGCCTTCTACTATTTCCAATCCCTCAAATGACAGATCTTTAACTTTGTTCTTATCTCGTACCAATGCACGCACAGGGACATTCTTTTTGGACAACAAATCGATTACTTTGCTACCAGTTGTGCCCGTAATTCCAGTGAGTAATATCATGTTATACTTTCCACCTTATTATTTTTAATATACTGATATAATTGAATATTTAAGCGATATAGGCTTACTTAGAATAAGACTACTCTAAATAATTTTACACGTCGATAGTATAACCTAAATTTCAACATGCCCCATATACGACAGCTGAGTTGTTTTATTATTTTTGGATTGTTTGCATCCTTTAGCCAGGCTGCGGACAAGCCAATGGCTGCGATTGCCTCGAATATGTCTTATGTGATGTTAGATATCGCCACCGCTTTTCAGAAAAAGACAGATACTGAAGTTAGAATAACGTTTGGTTCATCGGGTAATTTTGCACGACAGATTGTACAAGGAGCACCCTATAAGCTATTTCTAAGTGCCGATAAGAAATATGTCGATTTTTTGCGCCATAATGGTATGAATCTACTGGCTGATGTCGATTACGCGAGAGGAAGAATTGGCCTGTATATTCCAAAAAACTCCAGGTTATATAAGAACACTGACCTCGATTCAGCCATCAAAATGATTATTCATGGCAACTACAAACGTCTTGCTATTGCTAATCCCGAGCATGCACCCTATGGTTTGGCTGCACAGCAAGCATTGCGAAGTGCTGGACTATGGGTAACAGCAAAGAAACGGCTGCTTTTAACTGAGAATGCAGCGCAAACTATGCAGGTTGCTCTTAGCGGAAACGTCGATGTGGCAGTCGTTTCAGCATCCTTTATGCATCTGCCCGAAGTTAACAGCAAAGGTAAGTTTTTCATCATCCCTGAATCGTGGCATAAACCATTGCGACAGCATCTTGTTTTGCTTGAAGGTGCCAGTGTCAGCGAACGAGAATTATTTGAATATATGCAAAATAATGAATCACAGCTAATAGTGCAGAAGTACGGTTACGACATAAAATGATTCGACTAAAGTATTTCTTATGATGGACTGGCAAGCACTTGAGCTATCACTTTTCCTTGGTCTGTGGACAGTTGCAATTCTGATACCCGGAGGAATCTTTCTCGCTAGAATTATCGCCTGGCATCGTTTTATTGGTAGAAACTTTCTGCAAACATTACTTGCCTTACCTTTAATACTGCCACCGACCGTTCTCGGCTTTTATTTACTCATCTTGATGGGCAACCAGTCAGTCATAGGTCAAATTTATGAAAAGCTGTTTGGTGGGCCTTTAGTATTTTCTTTTCAAGGTCTTGTTATTGCCTCTCTTATTTTCAATATTCCATTCGCTGTTCAACCTATACAGCGGGCTTTTGAATCAATTCCTGTCGCGATTAGAGAAGCCGCCTGGTGTAGTGGTCTAAGCCCATGGCAAACGTTTTTAAAAATCGAATTACCTTTGGCCTGGCCTGGAATTTTATCAGCCAGTATTCTTACATTTGCACACACTTTGGGAGAATTTGGGGTAATCCTGATGGTGGGTGGCAATATTCAGGGCGAAACCCGTACCATTGCTATATCCATTTATGATCGCGTGCAGGCCTTTGACAACGAAAGTGCTGCACTAATGTCAGGTGCATTATTGTTAATTGCCTTCGTTGCTATTACCACTATTTATATCCTCAACGAGAAATTAGGCGAACGTCATGAGCATCAATAGTATTGACGTTCACTTAGAACAACAAAGCCCAATTCCTCTTGACGTCAGTTTCACCTGCGCGACTGGAGAAATACTGGTGATACTGGGGCCATCGGGTAGTGGCAAGACCACAATACTTCGAAGTATTGCTGGTTTATACACTCCCTCCAAAGGCCGTATTAACAATTCCGATGGTGATTGGTTTGATTCAGCTAAAGATTTGAATATTGCTATACAAAAACGCCGAGTGGGCATGGTTTTTCAGCACTATGCACTGTTTTCGCATCTCAATGCTTTATCTAATATTTCAATCGCACTTTCTGGTGGAGGAGATTCTGAGTCCAACAGCAAAGCAGAAAAGTTACTTGAGATGGTAAATATGCAAGGTTTGGGACAGCGTTTCCCTGCTCAACTCTCGGGCGGGCAACAACAGCGAGTCGCATTGGCCAGAGCATTGGCGCGCGATCCGAAAGTTTTGTTACTTGACGAGCCATTCTCTGCTGTCGACCAGCAAACCAGACGTAAACTGGTTAGAGAACTTGTACAGTTACGGGGTCAACTGAAGATACCCATTATTCATGTAACGCATGATCTTAACGAAGCACGACGCATTGCCGACAAAATTTGTATCATTCACCATGGGAAAACGCTGCAAATCGACACACCTGAAATAATAATGTCACAGCCGAAGAATAGAAATGTTGCGCATCTGGTCGGTCATTATAATGTTTTTAAGGCAAGTGTGGATAAGCACGATGAAAGTCTGAAGAAAACATACATTCAGTGGAATAAGCATATTCTGGAGACACCTATTCGGGCCGAATTTAGCGTAGGTGAAGAGATCGATTGGGTGATACCCTCAGAAAATCTAATACTTCATCGACGCGATCGCCCATCCAAGGGCGAAAGAGAAAATCCCATAAGTGGCAATATCGAAGAATTTATTCCATTGGGAGAAAATTCTTCTGTCACTTTTAAAGTTGATGACAGTCGGGAACTTCTCACCATGAGTGTTCCAAGTCATGTCGCACAACGAAATGGACTGCGGACAGGTGGTGCCATTTCTGTTTCCTTACTCAGCGAAGGTATTCATCTGATGTCCAAAAAACAGAAAGGATAATTAGAGTAGAAAAGCCATATCATATCGACAACAAATAGCGTCTTCTTCAAATTCAAAAGCCAAATCAGAATAATCCTTCGCCGAATTTTCATTGAGTAATATACGATCTCTTACTCGTTTTGGGCGACTTAAAAACACCAGATCCTTAGGTGCAACTTCCTCATGAGAAGTGTTATCAAAGTAGGCTTCTGTAGTCAGCACACCATGCTCGACATGGCGCATTTTTATATGTATATGAGCGGCACGTGGAATTCCTTTGTGATCTGAGCCAGGTAAACCCGAAAGGTAATACCAGCGAGGTCGAATCGTTTTAAAAAAATAGTAACCTTCCTCGTTGGTTTTAACCTTTCCAAAGTAGCCAAAATTCGGATCCAGATCATCCTGGCCCCATCCACGCGGGTGCTTATAATTTCCATTAATATCGGTATGCCATATTTCTACCGTAGCATCCTTTAGTGGTCGCCCTTCTCTACTCAATATTCGCCCGAATAAAAACAGGGTTTTTCCTTTTGCTTGCTGACCATCTGAGCTGACGGATGTAAGATCACTCTGCCAGGGAATTTCTACTGGTGGATACAAAGGCCCATCCTCAGTCATCCCAATAAACGGAATATCTTCTGCATTGTAAATTACGTCACTTATTTCATCAGGCTTTTTTTCAGCCGATTGGGATGTCAAAGGTACTCCTGCAAGGCCTACAAGTCCGGCAGTTCCAGCCGCCGAGGTCACAAATTTTCGTCGTGTAAGCACTTTAGAATATTTACTCATGTAGCACCCCTATAGTTCTATAAATAAACCTGAACTTCTTTTACGTATTTTTACCTATTCTGCCAAGCTCTCCTTTCTCATCGCTAGCATAAAAAAAATGTTTTAATTAGCAGCAATAAACAATCTCACAAGTGCCAACATTAGTGTCGTATTGTTGACTACTTCTAAATCAATTTTTCAATCTGACACATCAGACCTTTCAGATTCGTGGCGCCCATGCCAGGATCCAACGGTGGACCATCCATAGTCAGAACATTGATATTGGAGGCAAGTTGCTCCTCTGCATTTTTTCGGTCTTTTTCTGGAAACCACCAACCAAATTCGGCACTAACTACCTGCGGGTCTATGCCATCAAAGAGCTTTGCCTTGAATTTAACTTTGCCTCTCGGAGATTCGATGCTCACCCAATCGCCATCCTCGATTCCTCTCGCTTTTGCGGCATCTGGATGGATTTCAACAAGCGGATCAGGGTGTGACTTTCTCAAATAGCTAGATTGTCGGTGTTCAGAACCAAAGTAGTTAAAAATACGCTGGCCGGTTATCAGTATCAGCGGGTACTTCTCTACGAACTCGGGCTCTCGCGCCGGACTTTCCGGTGGTTCAACATAACTCGGCATGGGGTCATAACCCCATTCTTCGTACTTATGAAGATAAAAATCGAGTTTGCCAGATTCGGACGCAAAGCCTTCTGTTTCATACTTACGAAATTTTGGTTTAGTTTGTAAGTAAGGCATATCCTTGAATTTATCCCAGTCCAGGCCAACCGGTTCAAGAATATGATCGAGGGAGTCATAATAGTCCTCCCAAAAGTATTCCTCGAAGCCGAGTTTTCTACCCAGGTCATTTAGGATCATATGATCGGATCTTGCTTCCCCTTCCGGTTCCACAACCATGTTACGCGGAAAGACATAACCATGAACCTTCCAGTAATCCGCGATGTTATCGTTCTCAAGCCACGTTGCAGCAGGCAAAACAAGATCTGCTAGCTCAGTGGTAGGTGTTGAAAAAACATCTATCGCCGCAAAGAACTCCAGTTTATTCTTAAGGATGTCATATACTCGTTTCGAATTCTCTCTGGCATTGAGCGAATTACTGGCGAACACCACCATTGCTCTGACCTGATAGGGATCTGCATTTTCAATCGCATCCCAGACAACATGTGGCGTAATGCGATTAATGGTTGCACCGAGCTTATACTTATCACCGCCCAGCAGCTTGTCTTTTTGTTCAGGCGGGAGTTTGTTAAAGAGGGAAAACTCTGCGCGTGTTAACCCTGGTGGTAAACCGAAAATAACATTTCCACCCGGCACATCGAGATTGCCGGTCAAGGCAACAAGGTAAATAAGTGCACGATCTGCATCTACGCAATTAATATTTTGTTCAACGCCCACGCCCCATTGCAATGCGGCTGGCTTTGTCGTCGCATAAATACGCGCCGCTTCAACTATTTTTTCCTTTGGAACCCAAGTAATTTTTTCCACCCGCTCAAGCGGAAACTCCTGCAATCGTTCGACAAACTTATCAAAGCCGGTTGTGTATTTTTCAACGAATTCCTTATCATAGAGATCTTCATCGACAATAACTTTCATCATGCCCATCGCCAAAGCAGAATCTGTCGCTGGCCTTAACTGCAACCACAAATCTGCCCTGTCCACCAATGAAGTACGCCTCGGGTCAATAACTATATGCTTGGAGCCTGCTCTAAGAGTATGAGCAAGATTAATGCCTTTGTTTTCATCAGGATTGGAAATCAGATGGTTGGCGCCCCACGAGATGACACATTTAGGACGGTTATCATAATCTACCATGGGTATTTCCATACCCATCAGTTTCGAGATGGCAATACGAGGCAGGTAGCACATATGTCCGGGTGTCAGCACATTAGGTGTACCGAACAGATTGGACACACGGTAGACGAAACGATGAAAATCGCGTCCAGTACCATGACCCATAACCACGGACTCCGCACCTGATTCCGCCTTAAATTGATTCATCTTCTCAGCCAACATGGTCAGTGCTTCATCCCATGATATGCGTTCCCACTTTCCTTCCCCTCTTTCACCTACACGTTTCTTCGGATAGAGCAGACGATCGGGGTGATATTGCATATCGAGAAAACCATGCGCTTTCTTACAGGTATAGCCTTTACTCACCGGATGTTCCTTGTCCGGTTTTATCTTCACTACTTTTCCTTCTTCAACCACAGCGTAGATTCCGCAACCACCGTGTCCACACGAGCGGCAAATTGTACGTATTGTTTGGGTACTTCCGGTATTTGAATTCATTATTTAAGCAAACCGTAATTAAGAAATATATAGTTCGAGTACAAGCCAATCATATCTTTATCCTATTTTTAGTTTTAAGAGCGTATTCAGGTGCTCTTCGATGTCATCAATAAACGCTTTCAAGCTTGCGTAACTTCTCTTCCCCATTAGTACTGAAATATCTTAATTCGTATCAATTTCAATTTCTCCCTGCATATATTGAACAGCACTCCCAACTATTTTCACACGGGAGCCTTCTAATATACATCTCAGATCCCCGACTCTTTTGGAAACCTGTTTTGCCGTCAAACTATTTTTACCGAGACGGGCCGCCCAAAAAGGCGTCAATACGCAATGCGCGGACCCCGTAACAGGATCTTCATCAATACCGTAGCGAGGTGCGAAAAAACGACTGACAAAATCTACATTATCGCCGGGAGCTGTAATGATGATACCGCGCGTATCTATTTCACTCATAATATTGAAATCAGGCCTGACAGCTTTGACTTCATCTTCTGATGACAGCAACGCAACATAGTCCTCATTGCAATACAAGCTCAGAGGTTCAACACCAAGCGCCTTGAGCAGTAAGTCTGGTGTTTCACATTCCACCGGGTTTTTTGTCGGAAAATCCATTACCAGTTCCTGTGCCTGTCTTTCCACAAAAAGATCGCCTTCACGTGTTTGAAAACGTATTTTTCCTGCAGAATAACCCAGTAAATTAAATAATACATAAGCTGATGCTAAAGTCGCATGCCCACATAAATCGACTTCAGTCTTCGGAGTAAACCAGCGTAGATGAAAACCATCATCCTTTGGTATGAAAAAAGCCGTTTCAGAAAGGTTATTTTCAATTGCGATTGATTGCATAAGCTCATCAGGTAACCAGCTCTCTAATGGACAAACAGCAGCTGGGTTTCCACCAAAAACTTTATTAGTGAATGCATCGATTTGATAGAGTTTTAGTCTCATATTTTTATCACTTGCTAAGCAATGCTTTCATATTCATGCAACGCTGGTTTTCCTGTAAAGCAATTTTCAATGCCTTCGTAGTACCTAATGAAGATGCACTATTATTATCTATAGCATTCTGCAATGCCAGATTACTCGAAGCTGAGCAATCTCCTTTGAGTAAACTACGGGCATAGAACCTCAAATATTGCTGCCCCTTTTTGTTATCAAGTTCAGGTAAAGGAGTCAACACAGTTTCCAGTAATGCTCGTCGGTACTCCACATGATACGCAGGGTATAAAGTACTCATGGCTGCGCGTAGCTTGGCCAATGCCATATCGCTATTATCCTTTTGGATTTCTACTAACCATTTTTGTTTATTTTCCAGATTGGGTGCTGCCGCTTGCGCTGCAATGTAGGCTTTTTGTCCAGTATTCGAGGGATCATTTGTAAGTTCTTTCTCCAGTATCGTTTCAATACCGATATAGGCATGCGCACTCAAGCGATTAACTAATGCCCAGCGTCGATCCTGATCTAGAACAAAACCAGCAATACTAGTCTCGCCGTTAAGTAGCGTTTTAAGTCTCGCTAAACCTTCAGAACTATGAACAATACCCGTGTAATGATCAAACCAAAGCTTTTGGAGATCAACCTGCGTCTTGTTGCTATGGATTTTTTCCCATGCCAGGTTTTCGAAACTATTCTGCAACCATTTCTGTGAACTCAGATCTGACATTTGAAACAAGTACAGATAGGCGATAGTGCTATGTATTGTACGAGTAACACGACCCAGGGTTTTCAGGTTCTCCTCGTCGCCAATATTTGTTAATACAATATTTGCGTAATCCGTCAGAGGAAGTTTCGCATCTCTAACGGCTTCCCACAGGTTTCGCCAGAGCATGGAACGCAACATCGGGTCGTTGAAGTCATTGATATTCGTTTTAAGGAGGCTTATTTCTTTTTCGGGCAAAGCAACCTTAACAAAGGCCCAATCATTATAATTGGGATAGACAAAATCGGGACAATCACTGCCAGTCAACTCGCTGACATCCGTGCTGGCCCCGCTAATAATCACTGGTAGCGCTTTAGTCAATACCATCTGATTATTTTGCTGCTTTTTAAAGAGTCCCAATTGCAGACGATGTTCACGTAACTCCTGATCATCCGAAGGCATACTTTCCTGCTGAACCTGCATGCTTGAGATTTTTCCCGCTTCGCATTGATAAAACGTAGTGATGCGATTCGTGCCCTTGGTATACAACCACTCCCGGGTCCACTCATCCAGGTCGCGACCTGCTGCGTTCGCCATGGAAGAAATAAAATCATCCAACTCACTGTTAGCATACGATTTATCTTTCAAATACTGACTAACACCCTGGCGAAACACTTCAGGTTCTATCAGGTAGGAAAGTTGTTTGAGTACAGCGCCGCCCTTGCTATATGTAATTCCATCGAAATTAGCAAAACCACTGTCAGTATTATTAACTGGCAGTTCAATGGGATGATTAGTTACCTGCTCATCCGTGTCATACCCCCAAAGTTTACGTGCGAAAAAACTATGCCAGGCTTGGGTGAATTCAGTGCCCTCGGTGGCAGCGAGATAAGCCATATAAGTAGCAAAACTTTCATTCAGCCACAGACCATTCCACCAGCGCATGGTAACCAGGTTACCAAACCACATATGCGCCATTTCATGCAGGAGAACATTGGCTATTCTCTCCCTGTCTTCGATAGTATAGGAACCGCGCTTAATGAATCGCTCTGAAAAAGTGACTGCGCCGACATTCTCCATCGCACCTGAATTGAAATCAGGTACGATAATTTGGTCATATTTGTGAAAAGGATAATCCACTTCATAATATTTTTGAAAATAATCGAATCCCTGTTTTGTGATTTTAAACCAATGATCTATCTCCACATATTCAGCCAGAGTCTGACGTGCCAATAAGCGTAGTGGTATATCGCCAGCCTTATCCTCCCAAACTTTATAAGGCCCTGCATGTAGTGAAAAAATGTAGGTACTAAATTTGTCGCTAACAGGAAAATCCCAAATTTTCCGGTTTCCTTTATCTTCAATAGAGACTTCTCTGCGCGCTGTGACCACCTGCCATTCCGCAGGCACTTCAACTTTCATTTTATAAGTGGCCTTGAGATCAGGCTGATCAAAAGCCGGGAAAATACGATTGGCATCATATGGCTCTAGATCAGAATAGATGTAGGCCTTACCATCCTCAGGATCGATAGAACGATATAAACCAGAACCGGTCTTTGAGTAAGGATGGGTAAAATTAATGACAAGACTTTGTGGGCCGGGTTTTAGATCCGCCTGCTTAATACTAATAAACCAATTGTTATACTCAAAAACGATTTTCCTACCATTCAGAATCACCTCATCCACCTGCCCTTCTGAAAAATCGATAGTGAGATCCTGTTCGGTATTGAGTAAATCGAAATTGATTTCCTCGTAACCGATAAAATTTTCTTCGTCTGCAGAGAGACTGAAGAATTGTGTATAAGTCACATTTTGAACTTGTTTACTTCTAATCAGTGAGTAGGTTTCGTTTAAATAACTAACCTCTGCCCTAACCACAGTATTCGATACTGGTTGAGATATTTTTCCTGCAGGCTTATCCGTACAAGACAACAGCAAAAATATAGTGCAAAGAACTATCAGTCGGTGTATTTGCATGATTAATGTTCCTTAAAAATAAATATGAGGAGAATTCAGAACAACCATAGTTACAGTGACTTAACTTAGCTGTTCCAGGACTTATCTAATTAATTAAATTATATGACAGTCTATTACTTGAGTCTTGAGTAAAATACTTTTGTGTAGAGTGGCTTTATTGTTAATCCTCTTTGAATTGAGAAATAACCTTTTTTTCTAATAGTTCCTGGATCTCCTGTTCAGAAAAACCCCAATCTTCGAGTAGAAGCTCAGTCTGCTCACCATTTTTGGATGGTGGGTTTTGGACTTCTGCTGGTGTCCTGTCAAATCGCGGGGCAGGTGCAGGCTGGACAATACCTGCGATTTCAACATAGCTGTTTCGAGCAATTGCATGTGGATGTAAGCAAGCTTCACCCAAAGACAAGACAGGACTAAAGCAGGCTTCACTTCCAGAAAATATTTCACACCATTCCTCACGTGTTTTTCTTATAAATATTTTTTCTAGTCTCTTTTGAAAATCAGGCCATCGCGCTCTATCCATTTGCTGTTCTCGCATATCCAGATCATCAATATTCAGCCTATCCAGAAGTTCATCATAAAAACGAGCTTCTAAAGCAGCAACAACGACATAGTGTTTATCTTTCGTTTCGTAAGATCTAGCGAAATGTGCTCCACCGTCAAGCACATTTTGACCACGTTTATTATTCCAGACACCTGCCGCCTGTAGTCCGTAAAAATAAGTCAGCATTGATGCCACACCATCGACCATTGCGGTGTCGACTACCTGACCTTTACCTGATTTTGAGGTTTCTAACAATGCGGCAAGAATACCCATTGCCAGATATAAAGCGCCACCACCAAAATCACCTATCATGTTCAATGGGTAAACGGGCGGGCCTTTATCTTCACCTATCATATTCAAAACACCACTCATGCTTATATAATTAGGATCATGACCTGCACTATTTGCCAGAGGCCCATCTTGCCCCCAACCGGTCATACGCCCATATACCAGCGCCGGATTTACAGACATACAATCTTCGGGGCCCAATCCAAGTCGCTCCATTACGCCCGGTCTGAAACCTTCGAATAGCGCGTCTGCTTGTTTGCATAATCTCAGAACGATATTTTTTCCTTCTGGTTTCTTTAGGTCGATTGAAGCAGAACCTCGACTACGATTCATCAGATTAAATTCACGTGGCATAGCAACACCCAGATCAACCTCGGTCAGGCGCTCAATGCGTATTATCTCCGCACCCATGTCTGCCAACAACATTCCGGTCAGTTGGGTCGGTCCGATTCCCGCGATCTCGATTAATTTAAATCCGGATAAAGGGCCTGAGCTGTTTGTCATTTTTTTCATTTTTAATAATTAATTTTTTTAAAAGCAGAAAGGAATATTGAAATCAGATGAAGACTAAATTTGGCTAAACTGAGTGCCCTTTGTACATTTGTTCAATTTCTTTTTCGTAATGTAGCAGTATTTCTTTACGCTTCATTTTCAATGTAGGTGTTAACAAGCCGTTTTCCACCGTCCATGCTTCTTCACCACAACGATGATGATATATTTGTGCGTAGCCTGGGAATTCATGTAGGCACAAAGATAATTGCTCGAGCA
>Ga0055584_100000856_pt1 | contig 29332 bp, 25 predicted proteins | sample OSDHelmetaG_FD_58716 | JGI IMG/M metagenome (GOLD analysis project Ga0055584, IMG submission 58716) | Pelagic marine sediment microbial communities from the LTER site Helgoland, North Sea, for post-phytoplankton bloom and carbon turnover... | ecosystem: Environmental > Aquatic > Marine >... | reverse complement strand
TAAGAAAATTTTTCATTTTATAAATCTAGATAAAATTCTTGAGTTAGTTCTCTATAAGCTTCTGAGTACTGATGCCTTCCGGTTTGTTCGATAATAAGTTCCTCTCTTATTGCTGGAATATCGGAGAATTCGAATTCTAGAAATAAGCGCTTCGTTTTTTTATCTGGTGTTGGTTTAATACTTACAATTCTAGTACAATACATCCCCTGTTCTTTAGCTAGTAGAATGCTCTGTTCACCTTGTTCAACGGGGTAAATTAAGCACAGTTTTCCTGCTGATGATAATAAACCCGCTGATATTCTTACAAGTTCAGCGAGTTTTAATGAATCGATATGGCGCGCTTGGTTCTTACTCTCAACATCAGATTTAAGTGAGCTTTGGAAGAAGGGGGGATTACTAATAATTAAATCATAGTTCATGCCTAGATTATATTCTTGTAAAGCACAATGATGAATATTAATTTTATTTACCCAAGGTGAGTTTTTAAAATTGAGTTTCGCTTGGTTAAAAGCAATTTGATTAATTTCAATTGCATCAATTTTCGCGTTGCACCTTTGGGCCAACATCAACGCAATTAGACCTGTTCCGGTTCCAACATCTAAAATTTTTTTAGAGGTGTTTACTGTGCAAAGTGCCCCAGCCAATACTCCATCAGTTCCAATTTTAAATGGAGAGTTGGTTTGGTCAATCGAAAATTGTTTGAATTTGAAAATCATATTATACTTAATCTGAATCGAAGCTATCTTATTCTCCAAGATACAATTCGATTAATCCTTCGGGCGCTTCAATCTCAATAGTTTTTGTTTCTGTTTTAATACTCTTAAGAAAATTATCAACTGCGGGAATCAAAATATCTGTCCCATTATTATCTATTTGTAAAATAACCTGTGCAGTTTGATCAATAATATCGGCCAGCTTTCCGATATTTCCATGCGTCTTGTCAACTACGGTAAATCCGATTAGTTCATTTAACCCCCCCGCCAAGCTTGTGTCTTCTCGCAGCAGATTCAGCGGAAGGTATACGCTTTTTTTTAGCAATGGCCCAGAATCATCATCATTAATAACATCTTCTAATTTGATTGTCGCAATCCCTTTATTATTTATGCGCAACCGTTCGATAAAGAATGGAATTAATTGCTCATTAATCTCAATAAAGATGGCCTCAATTTCTTTATAGTAATCAGGCGTTTTACAATCGAATTTAATGCTCAACTCTCCTTTAAAACCGTGGCGTTTTATTACATACCCTAATTTAAAACAATCTTGTTTATTCATTTTGTAAAAATAAAAAAGCCACACAAAAATTGCGTGGCTTTCTAATATCTAATTAAGCGCTAAATTATTCAGCAGCCTCTTCTTTTTTATCTTCAGCAGGTGCCTCTTGTTTTGCCTCTTCAGCTGCAGGAGCCTCTTCAGCTTTCGCTTCAACAGCTGGAGCTTCTTCTTTTACTTCTTCAGCTGGAGCAGCTTCCTCAGTAGCTGGAGTTTCAGCAATAGGCGTAGCTTCTTCGTTAGCAGCTTCTGCTGCTGGTGCTTCATCAGTAGTAGTTTCTTCTGGTGCATTTGCAGCAGCAACTTCAGCCGCCGCAGCCGCCGCTAACTCAGATGATTTAGCTAATAGTATTTTAGCTCGAGCTTCTTTAATTTCAGTTTCAGCTTTAAATTTTGCTTTTGTATCTGCATCTATTGCTTTAGCAATATTTCCTATTTGACCTTCAAGTTTAGCATCTTTTTCTTTCATCCATTTGTCAAACTTCGCATCAGCTTGATCTTGAGTCATAGCTCCTTTAAGCACACCTCTATCCAAATGATATTTGTAAACAACACCTTTATATTTTAAAATCGCGTTAGCGGTATCAGTTCTTTCTGCACCAGTTTTTAGCCAGCTTAAACATCTGTCAAAATCAATATCTATTCTTGCTGGATTTGTGTTGGGATTATAGGAGCCCAATCGCTCAATATATTTACCATCTCTTTTCGACCTTGTGTCAGCAGCCACAATATGGAAAAATGGTTTTCCTTTTTTACCGTGACGTTGTAATCTAATTTTCGTAGCCATATTTTTTATTGTTACGGTTCCATCTCGTAGAACCTGCGGTTAAATAATTTTTTTCAGGCGGCAAATGTCGTACTATTTTAAACAATAGGCAATACATCGCACAATTATTTGACAGAAATTTATATTATACCTTAAATTATCTTAAAAGTAGATACATTTAAACGGCTTAAAATGATTATTTTCGCGGACTTTAGTCGAAATCTGAAACATGAACACGATGGCTCAAATTGTAGAAGGATTAACGTATGATGATGTTTTATTAGTTCCGGCTTACTCGGAGGTGTTGCCGCATACGGTGAGTATTGCATCTAAATTTACCCGAAATATAACTATTAATACGCCTATAGTTTCAGCAGCAATGGATACTGTTACAGAATCGGCATTAGCTATAGCTATGGCCAGAGAAGGGGGAATTGGCGTATTGCATAAAAACATGTCTATTGAGGCACAAGCAGCCGAAGTGCGAAAAGTGAAGCGTTCCGAAAGCGGCATGATTCAAGACCCTGTAACGATTTCAAAGGTTGCTAATGTCGGAGATGCGTTACAATTGATGAAGGAGAATTCTATCGGAGGGATTCCTGTAATTGAAGATGATCAAACATTGATAGGAATTGTAACAAATAGAGATTTACGCTTTGAAAAAAACATGAGTCGTTCTATTGAAGAGGTCATGACTAAAGAAAACTTAGTTACAGCTACGAAAAAAGACGACCTCTCCAAAGCAGAGGATATCTTACAAGAACATAAAATTGAGAAGTTACCAATTGTTGACGATAATAAAAAGCTGGTTGGACTTATTACTTTTAGAGATATTATCAAAATTCGAGTGAGTCCAAATGCCTGCAAAGATGAATATGGTCGTTTGCGCGTTGCAGCGGCTTTAGGAGTTACTGCAGATATTGTTGAGCGTGTTAATGCTTTGGTGAAATCAGGAGTAGATGCTGTAGTTATTGACACAGCCCATGGGCACACCGCAGGAGTAGTTGATTCTTTGAAAAAAGTAAAATCAGCTCATCCAACATTGGATGTTGTTGTGGGGAATATCGCTACAGCCGAAGCGGCAAAGTATCTAATTGATGCAGGTGCTGATGGGGTCAAAGTAGGAATTGGACCTGGCTCTATATGCACAACGAGAATTATCGCAGGTGTGGGAGTTCCTCAACTTACAGCTGTAATGGATGTTGCGAAGGCTCTAGAAGGAACAGGTGTTCCATTAATTGCAGATGGTGGTGTTCGTTTCACTGGCGATATAGTTAAAGCAATGGCTGGTGGCGCTAGCTGCATAATGGCAGGTTCTCTTTTTGCAGGGGTTGAAGAGTCCCCCGGCGAAACAATAATATATGAAGGAAGAAAATATAAAACCTACAGAGGTATGGGCTCAATAGAAGCGATGCAGCAAGGCTCAAAAGATCGTTATTTCCAAGATATGGAGGCAGATATTAAAAAGTTAGTACCTGAAGGAATTTCAGGAAGGGTTCCATATAAAGGAACACTAGCCGAAGTTGTATTCCAACTAATAGGTGGACTTCGGGCTGGTATGGGATATTGCGGGGCAAAAGATATTTCATCACTTGCAGGGTCTAAGTTCGTTAGAATAACTTCTGCAGGATCAAGAGAAAGTCATCCTCATGGTGTAACAATCACAAGGGAAGCACCTAATTATAGTATGAAGGCAGGATTTTGATAAGAATCTAAAATAAATAATTTTGTATGCCGTTATGGCAATGAAAAAATTGAATAAATGAAAAATATAGTTGGTTTAGTTGTGGTGATGATTTTTTTGGGTAGTACACTTTTTGCCCAAAAAGGTGAAGAAATTTTGATGACAATTGGAGGAGATCCAGTGTCAATAGGTGAATTTGAAAACATCTACAATAAAAATAATTCGAATTTGCAAGATCAAAACGAACAGTCGATTGACGACTATGTAGATCTTTTTATAAATTTTAAGTTAAAAGTTAAGGAAGCCACTGTGCTGAAAATGGATACAGATAAAGCATTTATTGACGAATTAGCTGGTTACAGGAAACAATTGGCTAAACCATATTTAGAAGATAGAGAAATTACTGAGCAACTGATAAAAGAAGCATATGATAGATTGAGATTTGACGTTAAAGCGAAGCATATTTTAGTTGTGCTGCCGAGTGATCCAACTCCGGCTGACACCATGAAAGCTTATGCCAGAATTAAAGTGTTACGTCAGAAGGCAACAAAGAAAAATGCTGATTTTGAAAAAATAATGCTAGAATCTAAAACTCCAGACAAAGCAAAAGATAAAGAAGTTATCGCTGAAGATTTAGGCTATTTCACTGCTTTTCAAATGGTATATAATTTTGAAACGGTCGCATTTACTACCCCAGTAGGTGAAGTTTCGAAAGTAATTAGAACTCGTTTTGGTTATCATATCTTAAAAGTATACGATAAGAGAGAGAGTAGAGGGGAAATTAAAGCTGCCCACATAATGGTGGCAACACCGAAAGCCATGACAGCAGATCAGGCAGTTCAGAAAAAAGTAAAGATTGAAGAAATATATGGTAAACTAAAGGCAGGTGAAGATTTTAAACAATTGGCTAAACTGTATTCCGAAGATAAAGGTTCTGCAAAAAGGGGTGGAGAATTACCTTGGTTTGGGTCAGGTAGAATGGTTGAGGAATTTGAAACTGCAGCTTTCGCTCTTAAAGTGAATGGCGATATTGCTGCCCCAATTAAGACTAAGTATGGTTGGCATATTATTAAGAGAGTAGAAAGAAAAGAAACAAAATCTTTTGAAGATTCAGAGAACGAAATCAAAAATAAAATAGCTAAAGATGGTCGTTCAACAAAAAGTAAATCATCACTCATAGCAAAGATTAAAGTGGATGCTGGCTATAAATTAGATGAAACATCTCTTCAGGAATTTTACAAAGTATTAGATGAAAGTTATAAACAAGGAAAATGGGTGGCTGAATTAGCCAAGGATTTACAAAGTATAATGTTTACGTTAACTGATGAGAAATATACGAAAACATCAAAAAACATAACGCAACAAGAGTTTGCTAAATACTTACAAAAAACGCAGAGAAGATATGCAAAAGTGTCCAAAGATGAATTCATTCAAGGAGCATTCAAATCGTTTTCTGATGAAGCCTGTATCGATTTTGAGAATGGATTACTAGAAGCGAAATATATCGAATTTAATCTCTTAATGCGAGAATATAACGATGGTATTTTGTTGTTCGAATTAATGGATAATAAAGTGTGGTCAAAAGCAGTTAAAGACTCAGCGGGCTTGGCAAATTTCTTCGAATTAAATAGAGCAAATTATATGTGGGAACAACGTATTGAAGCTTCAACTTATACTTGCGAAAATGCTGAAATCGCTACGAGTGCTAAGAAATTGATCAAAAAACAAGCTAAAAAAGGATACTCAGATGAGTACATCATGGAGCAGTTAAATGTTGATTCGCAACTTAATTGCTTTATTGAAGGCGACAAGTACCAAAAAGGTGACAACGAGGTTGTTGATAAAGTTATCTGGGCAAAAGGCATATATGGTATACCAGCACCCGAAGGTAAAGTGAAATTCGTTAATGTGAAAAAGGTCATTGATCCTATGACAAAATCATTATCAGAATGTAAAGGTTTGGTCACAGCAGATTATCAAAAACATTTGGAAGAAGAATGGATTAAAGAACTTCGTGCAAAATATGTTGTGAAAGTAAATGAAGATGTCCTTGCTAAGGTTAACAAGTAATCCCTGCTTGCAACGTTTATTAATAGTTTCAGTCTTCATTTTATTTATGATGCCTTCATGTTCTAATCGGCAGAAAGAAGAACAAGTCCCTATAGCTAGAGTTTTCGATAAGTATCTTTATGAAGATGATATTGTTGGATTAGTTGCAGATAATAAATCTCCTGAAGACAGTATTTCAATAATCAAATCTTATATTGATAACTGGGTTAGAGAAGAGCTGATTTTGGCTCAAGCGGAATATAACTTGCCAGAGGAACAAGAAGCCGAAATTGACAATGAAGTAAACGAATATCGTTCTTCTAGAATCGTTTATGCATATGAAAGAGAGCTGATTCGTCAGAAGTTAGATACCTTAGTTTCTGAGGATGAAATAAAGGTTTATTATGATGCAAATAAAAAGAACTTCGAACTAAAAGACTACATCTTAAGAGGTAACTACGTTAAACTAGAGAAAAATGTACCTAAAAAAGACGAAGCAATTAATTGGTTTATAGATGGTGGCGAGGAGGAATTCGTGGAGTTAAAGGACTATTGCTTTCAATATGCAAGTACATTTATTTTAGACACAGCACAATGGATTTATTTTAAAGAATTGCAAAAGCAGTCAGGTATCAAAACACTAAATATTGAGTACTTTTTAAAAGAAAATCAACACCTACAATTTGAAGATGAGTATTACTTACATTTGCTAAGAATTGATGAATACTTGATGAAAGATAGTATTTCACCTCTAGCTTTAGAAAAAGAAAACATTAGTAATATTTTGCTTAATCAGCGAAAGCTAGACCTTGTTAAAACGATGCACAATCAGATATATAAGAATGCGTTAATGCAGGAGAAATTCGAAATATTTTTGAAAGAAGAATAGATGAAAAATTTAATTACCGTCTTATTAGTAATATTATCCACAATTGTTTTGGCGCAAAAAGGCGATATTATCGACAAAGTAGTTGGTGTAGTTGGCGAGGAAATTATTTTGAAGTCTGAGGTCGAAACTCAATTATTACAATACATCCAAAGTGGTGCCCCAACAACAATTGAAACCCGATGTAATTTGTATGAAGATATTATGTACCAAAAACTTTTATTGCACCAATCTAAGCTTGATAGTATTGAGGTTGGCGAAGATCAAATAGAGTCTGAGATGCAAAGGCGATTAGCTTATTTTATTTCACAAATTGGGTCCGAAAAAAAATTAGAAGAATTCTATAATAAATCGATTTTAGAAATTAAGGCAGAGTTTCATGACGTAATTCGTGACCAGATTTTAGTTCAGATGATGGAACAAAAAATTATGGATGGAATTGAATTAACACCGTCAGAAGTTAAGGATTACTTTAAGAATATTCCAAAAGATAGCCTACCTTACATTAATTCTGAAGTAGAATTGGCACAAATTGTTATCAAACCAAAAATTAGTGATAGAGAAAAGGAGATAGCTAAAATAAAATTAGAGGGATATCGAAAAGATATTTTAGCCGGCTTGTCGAAGTTTGAGGTAATTGCAACATTATATTCTTCTGACCCCGGATCTGCTGCGCAAGGAGGGTCTTTGGGATATATGCTCCTAGATAACTTTGTACCTGAATTTGCAGATGCAGCTAGAAAATTAAAAGTAGGTGACCTTTCTGAAGTAATCGAAACAGAGTATGGGTATCATATTATGGAAGTGTTGAACAGAAGAGGTGAGGAATACGAAATCAGACATATTTTGTTGTCACCAAAAGTGAATCCTTACGATTTAGTAAAAGCAAAAAATCAATTAGATAGCATAACTAGCCTAATAGATGAGATAGATACTTTGAATTTTGGAATTGCCGCAACATTATTCTCAGATGATGAAGAAACAAAACAAAACGGAGGTAGGTTAATAAACTATATGACAGGCGCTAGCAAATTCGATATGGCTCAATTAGGACAGATGGACGCAACGCTTTCTTTTACAATTGACAAAATGGAAGAAGGGGATATTTCTAAACCAATAGCAACGCAGTTACCTGATGGCTCGCAAGCTTATCGTTTGGTAAAGATTATGTCTAGAACCGATCCACATATTGTTAATATGGATGATGATTATCAGCGGATTAAAGAAGCTGCCAAAGTTCAGAAACAGGCTGAAAAGTTGGCCAACTGGATTACAAAAAAAGCTGTAAAAACATATATTAAAATTGATAACACTTTCTCAACCTGTGAGTTCGAAAATAATTGGGGAATAACTCAACCGTAACTATAAAATTATGTCAGAAGTAAAATTTGAATCAGATGTAAAAGCAGTAGAAGCTTTTGGTGCTAAATATAAGGAGTTAGCTGCCGAAATTGGGAAAGTAATTGTTGGACAACAAGATGTAATTGATAGTGTTTTAATTTCAATTTTCAGTAACGGACACTGCTTATTAATAGGTGTTCCTGGTCTGGCAAAGACACTTTTAGTTAATACAATTGCTGATAGTTTAGGATTAAATTTTAATCGTATTCAGTTTACACCGGATTTGATGCCATCTGATATAGTAGGGTCAGAAATATTAGACGAAAGCAGAAATTTTAAGTTCATAAAAGGTCCTTTGTTCGCTAACATTATTCTTGCAGATGAAATAAACAGAACACCACCTAAAACACAATCTGCATTGTTAGAGGCTATGCAGGAGCGCTCAGTTACAACCGGAGGAACAACATACCAATTAGCTAAACCATTTTTCGTTTTAGCAACTCAAAACCCAATTGAGCAAGAGGGAACTTACCCTTTGCCAGAGGCTCAACTAGATAGATTTATGTTCAATATTTGGGTAGACTACCCAACACTAGAAGAAGAAATTGATGTTGTTAAACGGACAACGACTAACTATACTTCTGAAGTTAAAAGTATAATTTCTGCAGAGGAAATTTTATTTTTTCAAGACTTGGTTAGAAGAATACCGGTGACAGATAATTTGTTAGAATATGCTGTTAAGCTAGTTAACAAAACTAGACCCAATCAAGCGAATACACCAGAACTAGTTCAGAAATATCTTTCCTGGGGTGCGGGGCCTCGAGCATCACAATATTTGATAATTGGAGCGAAGTGTCATGCATTGGTACATGGTAAATTTTCACCAGATATTGAAGATGTAAAAGCAATAGCAAGTTCAGTTTTGAGACACAGAATTGTTAGAAATTATAAAGCCGAAGCTGAAGGGTATTCTGTAGAGAAAATAATAAATGAACTACTTTAATTCTTTGCTGAGCATAAGCTGCGAATAATAAGTCTTTTTAACACATTAAAGTATCAACAATCGGTTAACAAATCAATCGATTAACTTGTTGATATCATTCAGTTTCATTTTAATGTATTATCTTTAAGTTATTCTCACCTTTGTGTTTATGGAAGAACCGCATTCGAAAATGACAAAATCGTCCACTCAATTACGAAAAGTGGCTCCTTTGCCGCAATATATTGAAAAAGGTAAATTACCGCCACAGGCTGTTGATCTAGAAGACGCTGTTTTAGGTGCTTTAATGCTCGAAAAAGAGGCAGTGAATGATGTTATTGACATACTTAAGCCAAACAGTTTTTATAAAGAAACACATCAAAAAATATTTGAGGCAATTCAGATACTATTTCAAGATTCCGAGCCGATTGATATACTTACAGTAACAGAAAAGTTGAAGAAAAGTGGGGATTTAGATTTCGTTGGAGGACCATATTATATATCACAACTTACTAGCAGAGTTGCTTCTTCTGCCAATGCTGAATATCACGCAAGAATAATTGCTCAAAAGTATGTTCAGCGTGAGTTGATTCGTATTTCATCCGAAACTATAAAATTGGCTTATGATGAAACTACAGATATTTTTGATTTATTAGACAAAGCGGAAAGCGGTTTGTTTTCTGTTACTGAGGGTAATTTAAAGAAAAGTTGGGACCCGATGCATTCTCTATTAAGTCAAGCTATTGATCGTATCGAAGAAATGCAAGGTAAAGACGAAGCGATTAGTGGAGTACCTACAGGATTTGCAGCACTTGATAAAGTAACTGCTGGTTTTCAGCCTGCAGACATGGTTATTTTGGCTGCTCGACCTGGTATGGGGAAAACCGCTTTCGTTCTTTCTATGGCAAGAAACACCGCGGTTGAGCACGAAAGACCTGTTGCTATTTTCTCTTTGGAAATGTCTTCTTTACAACTTACTAATCGATTAATTTCTAGCGAAACAGAACTAGATTCTGAAAAATTAAAAAAAGGAAACCTCCAAGATCATGAATGGCAGCAATTGCATTCAAAAATAGATAGATTATCAAATGCGAAAATCTTTATTGATGATACTCCTGCATTATCTGTTTTTGAGTTTAGAGCCAAGGCAAGGAGATTAAAGCAGAAGCATAAGATTGAAATGATTATCATTGATTATCTTCAGTTAATGACTGTTGGAGGAACCAGTGGTGCAGGTAATCGTGAGCAAGAAATTAGTACAATTTCTAGATCAATTAAAAGTATCGCAAAAGAATTAAATATACCTATAATAGCGTTATCTCAGTTAAGTCGTGCAGTCGAAACCCGCGGTGGGTCTAAAAAACCAATGCTATCTGATTTACGTGAATCTGGTGCGATTGAACAGGATGCAGATATGGTAATGTTCATCTATCGCCCTAGTTATTATGATCTCGACCAAGACGAAGACGGTAATGTGATACCAGAAGATTATGCTGAGGTCAATATTGCTAAGCATAGAAATGGTTCGCTTCAAACTGTTCCGCTCAAATTTATCGGTAAGTTTACCAAGTTTATGGATAGACAATCTGATGAGTTCGATTCGTTTACCCCAATCGAACCATCAGATGATTTTGGTTTCGATGCAGGTGCAAGTAATATGATTATGCCATCTTCAATGAATGAAGAGGAAGATGAACCGTTTTAAACAATATCAATAATATTTTAACATCACCACTGGAGAAAATGTTGCACTAGATAGTTACAATAAATCAATCTCTTTCTCTTTAAAAGCACTAACAAAAAGGATATTACCTATGTCTTCGTAACCTTCAAAAAGTTCTATGCCTTGCCTCGCTAGAGAATCATTATCGTAGCCAAGCACTGTTAAGTCTGCATCTCCAGATTTGATATTAATAGTAGATTTAATATCTCCTCCTTTTACAGTAGGAATTAGCTCAATATTGTTTTGTGAAATAGGTAAACGACCAGATTGAATAAGCGACAGTAATTTCTCTCTTTGAACATCTTCTTGGTCGTTTTCATAAATTGAGAAAATCTTAATTGTAGCGTTTTTCCATTCAGGGTGCCCCATCATAATGTATGCCAACAATATCATAAGGTTAGAGTTTTCGTAATCTTTATGCGAAATCCATATATGTATTTCTTTCTTGTAGCCAAATCCTTTGTAGGTACTTCTTAAAATGCAAACATCAAATTCTGTAGTTCTTAATAGACCATAATTGTCGATCACGTCTTGGATCGTTTTAGGGTCGGAATTTAGATACTCGAATAACATCATGTTATTCCCTTTACCAGAAACGCCAGAAAGCTGAATAACCTGTGCAATTGCAGAAGTATAAGAGGGACTAATCAAAGTATCTATATAAACACGACTTTTCACTCCTTCGGCTAGTTCTATTAATCGATCGCGTGCATCTGCAGAAGAATCGAAAGTTTCTTTTGATAAAAATCCTTCGGTATAATGAATGTAAGTCCCAAAACCATATTTGTTTGACATCCAACGAATCATATCGAAGGCTGAACGTCTTTTAAACGAATCTTGACTGAAACATATAATAAACGGTCGCCAGTTAGTGTCATCAATACCTTTGTCTCTTTTTTGGAGATAAACTTGCAATTCTCTACTCAATTGGAAAATGACACCTTTAAATAGTTTTTCTATTCCTGGTTTATCCGTGTTTTTTGCGGCAACCCAGAAGTAGATACCAACCATTATTACAATAGAAATTATGGCATATTCAAAGTTCATTGCAAACATCAGCCCGAAAGAGAGAATTGCCCCACCAACTGAGAAATACCATTTCGATTTAAATGTTGGCCTGTATGCTGGGTCGGCTGCAAAATGTTCTAGGAACGAAATTGTACAAATAGCACCATAGGTAACCATGAAGAACATTGAAATAATTTGGGCAACAAAATCAATATCGCCAATAGCAATAAAGAAAAATGCTATTGCGCAAGTAAGGAGTAGAGAATTAATAGGTTCTCCGTCTTTTTTTCTTCCTCTAGCAAACCAACCACTAGCGCCATCATTAAATATTTTATCAACACCTAAAGCTTGCAAAGTTCTTGGGGCAATCATTACAGAGCCAAGAGCTGAAGAAATTGCAGCACATCCTAGACCTATAGGAATAATTGGTCCCCAAATAGCGATTTTTTGCATAATCATTTCGTCATATGCTAATTCAAAAGTTGTCGCTGAGAAGTATAGTTTAAATGCTACTGCTACATAAACTATTATGCCAACAATTGTTGCCCATAACGTCCCGTGCGGTATTGATTTTTTTGGATCTTTTAAATCGCCAGACAGCCCTAGGCCAGCGGCAATACCTGTAAATGCAGGGAAAATAATAGTAAACATATAGAAAAAATCATATCCATCAGTAATTTTTTGATTGAAATCTAGCAATGTTTGGTGACCTGATGATTCATCACCCATAAAGAAAAGAAGAAGTGAGACAAACAGCACTCCAACAACAATATATAAAGCCTTAACACCAATGTTTGCACCTTTTGTAACCATCAGTATTGTAAGCAACCCCATAAAAATAAGTCCTATCCAAGTGTTGTTAAGTTCGGGTCGTCCGAAATAAGGAATTTCAGAAATATGAATTGCCATGTAGGCATTAATAATTTCTGTAATAGGTTCAAACGCAACGGCAAAAGCTATTATATAGAAAGCAACACTAACTGCTTGAGAAAGAAATAAAGTGATACCAATAGAGGCTCCAACATTAAAACCGAATGATCGCGAAATCATGTAATATGCTCCACCACCTTCAACCTTTTGGTTAGTAGCGATTTCAGCAACTGCCAGGGCAGTGGGCACAGTAACTAAATGACCGACTAGAATAATTAACAAAGTGCCAAACAAGCCAACATGACCAACGGCATATCCAAAACGAAGGAACAATATCGCCCCTAATATGGTCGATATAGCTGTCATAAACACGGGTAGTGTACCCATGCTTGCGCCTTTTGTTCTCCCTAAAGTTTTAGCCATGTTTCAAATAAAGCAATTAAAACGTTTCTTATTCAATTCGGTTTCAAATATCTACTACAAATGCACCATCGTTTGGTACAGAATGAACATTTAGTCTCATTTTGAGCGCTTGTTGTTTCCATTTTTGTGTCATCCACTTTGGGTTAGATGAATCAAAAATTAAGGTTTCGAATTCGTAATCCTGAGTTAGTTTTTCTAGATCCAAGTGCTTTATTTTAGAGACAATTAAATAATCGACTAATAATTGAGAGGCATGGGCACTACTTTGATCAGTTACAACAGCAACTGACTTTTTGTTGTGTTGAAAGAATCCGATTCCATATTTTTTAACTCTTTTTGAAACCGATTTATTTCCATCAATTAATTGGTTATTGGTCGCTCCAACTTCCCACCAATGGTGCTTAATGTAGAATTTCATTTTTTCGTTATCATGAATTAAAGAGCTGTCAGCGACTAAAAAACTAGAATGCCCATCAATAAATTCAAAGGCTGTTGTTTTGGGCACATGATAAACGACAAATTTTAATTGTTTACTTTGTGTTATACCTTGATATAGTTGATATGAAACAAGTAACAAAGTGCAGCTTAATGCAACATGTAAATACTTCGCCTTTTTATAAGCAAAATATATCAAAAAAGTGATGATGATGAGATAGATCATCCATGTTTCAGTGATGTTAATTGTAAGGCTTTCAGTTAGAGCGTATGGAATAGATTCAATTAGTTGAACGCAATAGTTCATAAACCAAATTAGCCAATACATTGCCTTGGCAACCCAAGCGGCCAGTATCGTCTCCCAGGAGATTAAAAATAATAGTATTCCCGCATAAACGATAAGTGTAGCTATTGGTATTACTATTAAGTTGGAGATGAAAAAGTAGTTTGGAAATTGGTGAAAGTATAACAGTCCAAGCGGAAATGTGGCAACTTGAGCGGCAATAGAAACAGCTGTTAATTCCCACATTTTATCTAAAAGCCAATTATGTGGATTAAGCCAATTATAGATTTTTGGTTGCAAATAAATGATGCCGATTACCGCGAGGTATGAGAGTTGAAAACCAACTTCCATTATTAGAAACGGATTGATAATCAATAGGACGAAAGCTGAAACTGCTAGCGTGTTATATATATTGGTATTTCGCCGCGTGGCTTTTGCAATTACAATAAAACTAAACATAGTAGCAGCTCTCAAAACTGAGGGAGATAAACCTGTAAGCATTGCATAAAACCAGAGAAAAGCGATAAGTAAAATTCCTTTGATGATGTGGCCATATTTGATTTTATCGAGAAACATTAAAATGTTATTTAGAATAACAAATATTATCCCCACATGTAGGCCTGAAACTGCTAATACGTGCGTAGCACCAGCACTTGAATATGCTCTAATTAGTTCGGCTTCTATGGCTCCTTTATACCCCAAAACCAGAGCAGAAGCGACACCAAATTCATTTCCATTAATTCCGTATTGCTTGAATATACGGAGCAAGTGAGTTCGTAAACTATTCGACCAAATAAATATTAAAAAGCCTTCATTTTTGCCGGTGTTGATCCAATCTGATGCGTCGATATAACATTGGTGGTATATATTATGAAACTGTAAATACCGCTTATAGTTAAATTCACCTGGGTTATTAGGAGATTTACTTTCATTAAGTCGAGTATTTAGCAAGAGTATATCTCCATATTCAATTGCTTTAGCTTCTTCTGATTTTTGGATATAAGTGATTACCTTGCCATGTGTTTCATGCCACCCAGAGCTGTCGCGAAACGATTCAACCTCCATTGATACTTTATAGGATTTAGCTTTTTCTTCTGCAGGTTCTGTTACACGAACTTGCAGCCACGTTTTTTCAGAAACAAGATTGCCGACATGGGAAGTAGAGAAAATCTGAATGTTGCCTATGGTAAGCAAGTACCCGTTTGCAAGAAGGGTAGTGGTTAATAAGATTCCGTAGATCCATCGTAAACCGTAACTCTTGTTGAGTAACTTGAATGCACCTATTCCAATGGTGAGGGCTGATGTACAAATTAGAATTTCCCACCACAAGTCGATTTTTAAGGGAAAAAATGCTGCGAATATTAATCCTATGATAAATGGAGTAATTAGTCGGAAGAAGGGTATCTGCTGATAGAATTTCAAGATCGAAATATACTAATCCAATTTTATTTGTTGCTAATCTTAAAATTGTGTCTCAGATATTTTTTTTGAGACCATAATACTTATGGCTAATTCACTACTTTTTCATGACTGAAGTATGCAAATTAAAAGCATTATACTAATCTTTAAAAAAATCAATATGCTCTATATCGATGAGGTGCACATCAGTATAATAGTAATGCAGAATTTCTTTGAAATCGTATCCCAAAGTTGACATCTTCATAGCTCCCTCTTGGCATAAGCCAATACCGTGTCCAAATCCATTTCCAATAAACTTGATTACATCACCTTCGTCTATCAGGTTAAAATTAGCAGAACGAAACTTCATATCTTTTCTAATTCTGGGAGTCGTTATAGTTGAATCGATATAGCTAAAGTATTTTTCTCTCATTTCAGGAAAGTGCTCTGTAGCACAATTGGCATAAAGAGAATCATTCACTGGAAAATTATACGTATTACTCAAATAGTTTAACCAAACATCTTTTGGCACGTCTTTCTGCCATGCGGCATGGGGCATATCCGTACAAAATGTATCACAAATGGACCTTAAATAAGGCAGAGGATATCGCCAAGCATCTTCTGAATTGACCGTTTGCCCCCCACAATTGGAGAAAAATGCAGCAGTTATGACATCGATGTCGCTATCTACAACTACAATTCTCCTTGTAGAATTTGAAGCTTTTTGAATGTCCGAATTATGTCTACTTCTGTTATGATAAACTTGACAATGTACCTTGTCACAAACACTAAATCCTTCTTTTTTATGCCTCGCTTTATTGGCTAAAGCGTATGTCCTGCAGATAATTGCTTGTACTTTATAATACTCAAGATTTTGATTTGAACCAGCTTCGGATTCAATAACACCAGCCACATAATGTTCGATATAGACGGTATTTATTAATTTTAATTTCGAACCTTTTGGAGTGATGGTAAGGTTGTCGAAATATTGGTGCTCGTATCTATTGGGCCGAGTTGGTTTTACTTTAAAAATAGCACCCCACTTTGTTCGTTTAAAGTAAACTTTATTTACTGTTCCCAAGTCTCGATTAAAAGACTTTAAATGAAGTTGCCCTCCTATGTTGGTAACTTGGATTGCCTCCTTCTCTTTAATAGTATAAAGCACTTTTCCGTCTCCAATTACCTCATAACTACCGTAGAGGGGAGCAAATAGAACCGCCATTGGCTCACGGGTATGCAAAATCCCTATTCTAATAATCTCGTTATTCGAAAACGAATAGAATGTTGAGAGAAAACCCACGAGTATGACTAGCCAAATACGCATTTAAAGCAAAAATAATTGGGCAGGCTATTACTATTACTTCGCTAGTTAAGAGTTTTCAACATCAATGATGCAGTTTTGGCAGAAGCACCTTGTCCACCTAGTAATTCTCTTAGCTTTTCGTAATCGTTTAGTTGCTGCTTCTTGTTTGGCCCAAGTATTTTGTGGAGCTCGTCAACTATTCGCTTGGTATTTAGATCATCTTGAATGAGCTCTGCAACAGCTTCTTTGTTAAGAATGAGATTTACCAGTGATATAAATTTAACGTTAATCAAACGCTTTGCTATCTGATAAGTTAGGGTTCCCGCTTTGTAGCAAACAACTTGTGGAACATTAAAAATAGCAGCTTCTAAAGTTGCGGTTCCGGAGGTAATAAGCGCGGCCTCAGCTATTTTTAATAAATCGTAGGTTTGATCGAATATTATAGTCGTATTACTAGAAAGAAAAGTTCTGTAAAACTCTATATCCAATGATGGTGCACCTGCAATTATAAATTGATAATCAGGAAAATATGATTGAACAGAAAGCATTTCCGAAAGTATTCTTGTTACTTCTTGCTTTCTGCTGCCAGGTAAAAGAGCAATTATGGCTTTATTTGATAGCTTGTTTTTAGTTAAAAATATATCTTTTTCATTATTCGAAAAAGAAATGTTATCTATTGCATCTAGTAAAGGGTGACCTACATAATTAATATCAAAATTATATTTCTGGTAAAATTTTGATTCGAAAGGAAATATGGCAAACATTTCGTCTACACAAGCTTTGATTTTTAAAGCTCTTTTCTGATTCCAAGCCCAAACTTTTGGTGAGATGTAATAGAAAACCTTGATTCCTTTACTTTTAGCAAACTTCGCGATTCGAAGGTTAAAACCAGGATAGTCAACGAGAATGAGCGCATCTGGATTGTATTCTAAAAGGTCTTGTTTACAAAAACTAAGATTGGCTTTAATGGTTCTTAGGTTCAATAGCACTTCGGTGAATCCCATAAATGCCATTTCCCTATAGTGCTTTACAAGGTTAGGGCTTTGACCATTCATTAAATCTCCACCCCAAAACCGAAATTTCGTTTCGGAGTCTTCAGACTTTAGCTCCTTCATCAAGTTAGATGCATGTAGATCTCCAGATGCTTCTCCAGCTATGACGTAAAATTTCATCTATACCTGATACTTAAAAACCCAGATAAAAACATAAACAAACGTAGCTGCAATAATTCCTTTACCAAATTTATCGCGACCTTTTTTATTTAAAAAAAAATACATAATTCCTCCGTTTATCGCAAAAGCAAATAATGAAAAACTTTCATCAAAACCAGAACCAAGGGCATTACCTTGTTTATGCGCTTGCCATAGAAGAATTGACTTACCTCCAAAATATATTGTTGCGGGCAGCAGCAATCCAACAAAAATTCCAGTAAGCCACGAATCAAGTTTAAAATATTTTTTCATTATAAAGTCCAGTTATTTAGTTTTTCTAGAGCACTATAAGCAGTCATGTCGCAATGGACAGGAACTATGGATATATAATTGTTATCTAATGCCCAAATATCTGTATCTGTTGCCTCTGGTTCATAATTTATGAAAACGCCTGTAAGCCAATAATATTCTTTTCCTGAAGGATCGATTCTAACGTCAAATTCTTCAGTCCAATTACCATGACATTGTCGGCAAATTTTAATACCAACAATTTCATTTTCTCCACGTTTGGGAAAGTTGACATTTAAACAAATTCCATCAGGAATCGACCGTTTCAATGTTTCTTTAATAATTTTAGCTGCATATTTCTTAGCTGTTTCAAAGTTAGCATCAATCGAGTGGTCAAGCAACGAAAATCCTAGCGATGGAATTTTTTCCATAGCACCTTCAACTGCAGCAGACATTGTTCCCGAGTAAATTACATTTACCGATGCGTTTGATCCGTGATTAATCCCTGAAATTATTAAATCTGGCTTTCTATCAAGAAATACGTTAACGGCTAGTTTTACGCAATCTACGGGGGTTCCGCTGCATGAATACGCTTCAATTCCTTCAAAATAATTTATAGACGTCCTTCGTAGGGTATTTTCTAGGGTAATAGCATGGCCCATACCAGATCTTGCTTGATCAGGAGCAACAACTACAACTTCCCCTAATTTTTGGGCTACTTCAACTAAGGCTCGAATCCCAGGAGCAGAAACTCCATCATCGTTGGTAACTAATATTAAAGGTTTTGTCATGGCTTCAAATTTAGTGATTAGTCTGACAATTTTACTTCACTTTATCTGTCAATTCGTCTAAAAACTATTAATAAAACTTAATATTCGAAGAAGGCATAAGAATTGACTTCTTAATTCCATTAATTAAATTTAAAAAATTAGATAAGATGAATATAGGATTATTTGGAATAATGTTGGTTTTTATGTTTATTGGCTGGGTTGTAAGTAGGAGGTTGAAAAGTAAATTTAAAGAGTATTCTAATGTTCCAACTTCTAATGGCATGAATGGGGAAGAAGTTGCGGCAATGATGCTGAAAGAGAATAATATTTTTGATGTAGAAATTACATGTGTGCCAGGTAGTTTGACAGACCACTATAATCCACAAAATAAAACGATTAATTTGAGTAATGATGTTTATCATGGAAGGAATGTTGCAGCTGCGGCTGTCGCAGCGCATGAAACTGGGCATGCTGTGCAACATGCAACAGCATACAATATGCTACAATTAAGGTCTACTTTGGTTCCTATTGTTCAATTTAGTTCTAAGATGATGAATTACATTTTTATGGCTAGTATCTTTTTCAGCTTTGCATTGCATTGGATTAACAATGATATCATGTTAACTATAATTGTTTTAGGCCAAGGTTCCTTGGCATTATTTAGTTTAATAACCTTGCCAGTTGAATTTGATGCAAGTAATCGTGCACTGATTTGGTTGCAATCCAACAGGCATGGGATTGTTGATAGAATAGGATATGATAAGGCAAAAAATGCTTTGACCTGGGCTGCCATGACCTATGTTGTTTCTGCATTGGCCGCCGTAACTCAGTTGTTATATTGGGTTATGATGTTTGCAGGAAGAAGAGATTAAAAGATTAATTATATTAGTAAGTTAATACCTTATGTTGCTAGCTGAAATTGTCTAGCGACCAGTAGTATATTGTTGTCTCATTTTTGATGTTACCTTTGTGTTTTATCAAATACTTTATGAAAAAATTTCTGTTTGTATTTATTTCACTATTGCTTGCAATTCAGTCTTTTGCCCAGATTCAAGAATATATTGATGTTGATTCAAAAATTACTAAGGTTACAGTTTTTCTTAGAGGAGCTCAAATAGAAAGAACGGGAAGTAAGTTGGTTGACGCTGGAATTAGTAAAATTCGGTTTTCATATTTGTCTCCTGACATAGACCCAAATAGTATCAAGGTGAGAGGAACGGGAGCAATAACGATTCTATCTGTAACGCATGGCATTGACCACTTGCGTGAAGGAAGAACACATGCAAGAGTAAAAATGTTAGAAGATTCAATTAAAATGATTGAGAAGAAGATTAGTTTGAATAATATCTTCTCATTGGCCTTAGACGAAGAGTGGAAAATGATTGTAGCCCACAAGCAAGTTAATAATAACATGGGTTTTGATATAGAAGACTTGGACGATTTAGCTATTTATTATAGAGAATCTTTAAAAAATATTGCTATTGATAAGCAGAAATTAACTCAAAAAAACTTCTCTTTACGAGAAGTTCAAAGCAAGTTAAGAAGGCAAAAAGACGAATTAAATGCTAAATGGAACAAGGCTACAAGTGAAATTATTGTTGAGATTTCCTCTAAGTCTCGTTCCGCGGCACGGCTAAACTTGAGTTATGTAGTTCCTAACGCAGGTTGGATACCCAATTATGATATTAGAATTAAAGATAGTAATGGTCCAATGACGTTAAATTATAAGGCCAAAGTTTATCAAAATTCTGGTGTAGATTGGGAAGATGTAAGTCTTAAACTGTCTACCGGAAACCCCATGAGAAACTCAACACAACCGATAATTTACCCATGGAGATTAAGCTACCAAGAAGATTATCAGGAGGGACTTTATAGAAATGATAAAACTGATTTCAAGAGATACTACGCTGAAGAAGATGGTGCGGAAGAAATAATGTTAGTGCCGGCGGGGGTCAAAACGTTAGAAGAAAATAAGGACGCCCTGACATTGTCTAATTTTACTCAAATATCACCATCGCAAGTGAATACTGCATTTGAGATTGGGATTCCTTATTCTTTAGTATCTGATGGAAAGCATCGCGATGTTAGTATTCAGTCTTATGAATTGCCAGCTGAATATCGTTATTTTGCAGCACCAAAATTAGACCCAGAGGCATTTTTATTAGCAAAAGTCGCGGGGTGGGATAAATTGAATTTATTGCCTGGTCAAGCCAATATTTTCTTCGAAGGAACCTACACGGGGAAGTCAATAATTAATCTTAGTACAACAAATGACACTCTAGATTTCTCTTTGGCTAGAGATCCGGCAATCGTAATTAAAAGAGAAAAAATTGAAGACTTTTGCAAGGTGCAAACAATTGGTTCCAATAAGACAGAAACTACAGGTATCAAGATTACAATTCGAAATACAAAATCAATTGCAATCATTTTAGATTTAATGGATCAAGTTCCTATTTCAAGTAACAAAGATATCGAGGTTGAGGTGATAGAAATTAGCAGTGCCAGACGAGATGAGAAAAATGGCTATCTAAATTGGGAAGTGAAATTAGAACCTGCTGAAGTGCAGACGTTTATTGTTAAATTTGCTGTTAAATTTCCTAAGGATAAGCGCTTGAATTTATAAGTACTTAACATTAATAATGAAATTTATCCATAACTTTTTTTATCTTTCGCTTCACTAAACAGAGTCGTAATGGGAAAATTTGATTTGTGTATAATTGGTGGCGGACCTACGGGTTATGCTGCCGCCATGCGAGCGATTGATTTAGGAAAAAAAGTCATCCTTGTAGAAAATGATAAGGTTGGTGGAGCAGGGGTTTATAATGGTGCACTTTCTTCTAAAACACTTTGGGAGTTATCGCAAAAGGTATATGAGGTAAATAAGACAGTTGTTTCTACGGGTAGACAAAAATTTGAGACTAGTTGGGAAGAGGTAAAGCGAACAATGAATGAAGCAATTTTCGATCGAAAATTTCAGTATTCATGTCATTTAAAGTTGTTACAGACAGAAACTGAAGAAATTGTATTTCGTTACGAGCGTGGCTTTGGTAAGATGTTGAATTCAAGTCAAGTTGAAGTCACGAAACATAATGGAGAAAAGAAAATAATTGAGACAGAAAATATAATAATAGCAACAGGAAGTCACCCAAGAAAATTACCAAATATCGATATAGACGAAAAAACTATAATGACCAGTGATGGTATACATCAGATTGAAGGTTTTCCCAAAAGTTTGGTGATAGTTGGAGCAGGTGTCATTGGGTGTGAATTCGCCACTATTTTTTCCAATTTCGGAAAAACTAAAGTCTACTTGCTTGATAGAGCTGAGCGAATTCTTCCTTTTGAAGATGAAGATGTTGCCAAATTAGTTGCCGATAATTTACAAGAAAAAGGCGTGGAAATATTTCATTCAGTAACTCTAGTTTCTATGAATCATAAAGATGAAGGAGTTGAGTTTGAGGTGTCTTTGCCAGATGGTACAAGGGAAATTATGCAAGTTGAAAAAGCTATGATTTCTATTGGTCGTTCACCAAATGTTAAAAACATTGGCATGGAAGAGGCGGGTGTCAAAATGAGTAAAAGAGGTGTTCACATTGGTGATGACGACACGAAAACCAATATTCCAAATATATATGCTGTGGGAGATGTTACAGGAAGAGTAGCATTAGTAAATATGGGCGAACTAGAAGCAAGGCACGCAGTTGAATTAATGTTTAAGCAAACAACAGATAAGTTATCCTACGATAATATCTCAAGTATTATGTTTCTTGACCCCGAAGTTGCTGGAGTGGGCATGAGTGAGCAAGATTGCCTCAAGAAAAACATTGCTGTAAAGGTTGTGCAAATCGATTATTCATGTATTGCAAGAGCTATTGCAATGCGTAAAACGCAGGGATTCTTTAAGATTATAGTAACGAATGACAAGGAGATGAAAATTCTTGGCATGCGGGCTGTAGGTGAGCATGCGTCAAGCGCAATTCAAGGAGTAGCATTGCTTATAAAGATGAATGTGGGGATTAGTATTTTAGCTGAATTAGTGCATCCACATCCCTCAATTATTGAAGGGATACAAGAATGTGTCAGAATGCTGATGAATAAGTCAATATTCAAATCATCAGTATTTAAAGATAAGTTGAAGTGTTATAGCTGTGTTGATGGAGTTTGCACACCACTTCAGAGATTGTAATTAGGAAGACTAGTTGCTATAATGATAACTTTTCCGAACGCAAAAATAAATATTGGGTTAAACATTCTTCGCAAGCGAGCCGATGAATTTCATGATATTGAATCTTTATTACATCCAGTAGCTTTTTTCGATGTTTTGGAGTTAGTAGAAAGCAAAGAATTTGAATTTACTTCTTCGGGTCTTGATATTCCAGGCGACTCAGCTAATAATCTATGTATAAAAGCCTATGACATAATCAAAAATGATTATTCGATTGGTAATGTTAAAATGCATCTGCATAAAGTTATTCCGATGGGTGCTGGTTTAGGCGGTGGGTCTGCCAATGGAGCATTTTGTATTAATATGTTGAATGAACTTTTCGAGCTTAACATTTCGATACAAAAAAGGATAAAGTATGCGGCTCAGTTAGGCAGTGATTGTCCTTTTTTTATAGAAAACCGTTCGGCAGTTGCTACTGGAAAGGGGGAGATTCTGCGACCTATTAATGTTGATTTATCTGGTAAATGGATTATTTTGGTCAATCCTAATATTCATGTAAGTACAGCAGACGCATTTAGCGGTGTCACTGTGGATGATTCGAAAACTGATTTAATCGATAAATTAACTAGCCCAATTAGTAGATGGAACGAATCAATAATCAACGAATTCGAGACATCTGTTTTTAAGAAATATCCACAGATTGAATCCTTAAAAAAGGAGTTATATGATATCGGTGCAGAATATGCATCCATGACTGGAAGTGGGTCGACTATATATGGAATTTTCGATCAAGAACCGGTATTAAGTTTTAAACAGTTTTTCACCTGGAAAGGAAGATTTTAAAAACTATTTCGGGGCTTTTTTATAGATATAAATAGATATTAAAGCAAAGCACGCGTTCGGTATCCAAACTGCAATAAAAGGGTTTAACCCTGCATTAGTGGCATATACAGTAGTAACCTTCATTGCCAGGATATACAATACGCTTACACCCAGGCCAAGTGCAATATGAATTCCAGTTCCCCCTCTAATTTTTCTACTAGCGACGGCAACACCAATTAATGTTAATATATAGGTAGCAAAAGGCATAGATGATCGCTGATAGAGTTCTAACTCGTAGTGAGTTACTTCATCGGAACCAATTTGTCGCTGCTCTTCAATGAATTTCTTCAATGCAGGAGTCTGCATAGTCGATACTTGGGTATAACTGCGTTCAAAATCTGAAGGAAACATATTGGTTATGATAGTATCGATTCTAGCACCATGAATTATTTCTTCGTCAAGCCCATTTATTTGTCGAATAGTGTAACGTTCAATTTGCCATTGATTCCCAACACTATCCCACCTAATGAAGTCTGACATCATCTTGAATTTCAATTTGCCGTCTTTCCATTTTTCCCAAGCAAACTTATATCCAATGTCTTTCAAATTGTTATAAGATTCCATGTATATCATTTCGTCAGGAGTAATTTGCTTATGTATGTTCTTCATTTTATAGCTTGAAAAACCATTAACATAAGTCTCCTCGAATTGCAGTCTTGTTTTGTTTGCCTGAGGCACCAAATAATTATTAGCGTACCAAGATAGTGATGCTAAAATGGTTGCAGCAATAAAGTAAGGGACAAGCAAGCGATTAAAACTCACACCGCTGGTAAGTATTGCAATTATTTCAGTCCTAGCAGCTAGCTTGGCGGTAAAGAATAAGACTGCGATAAAAATTAATAGTGCGCTAAAGAGATTCGTGTAGTAGATGACAAAATTGAGGTAATAATCGATTACCAATGCTTTTGTGGTTGGTTGATTGGTTAGAAAATCTTCTAATTTTTCTGAAATATCAAATACTACAGCAATGGACATGATAATTCCCAAAAGAAAAAAGAACGTTACGAGGAAATTCTTAACGATATAAATGTCTAGCTTTTTCACTAAATTCTTTCCGCAACTTTTTTTACCATTGTATTCTTCCAAGAAGTGAATGTTCCTGCAATAATCTGTCTTCTCGCTTCATTGACCAACCATAAATAGAATGCTAAGTTATGAATACTTGCTATCTGAGCTCCGAGTCGCTCGTTTAATGTGATTAGATGGCGAACATAAGCCTTAGAGTATTGCGAATCTACATATGAAGTTCCTTCAGGATCTAGTGGAGAGAAATCTTCTTTCCATTTTTCATTTTTAATATTCATTATGCCATTTTGGGTGAAAAGTTGACCATTTCTGGCATTTCTGGTCGGCATTACGCAATCAAACATATCAACCCCTAACGCAATGTTTTCTAATAAGTTGGCAGGTGTACCAACTCCCATTAAATATCTTGGTTTGTCTTTAGGAAGTATTTGGCAAACCAAATCAGTCATGGCGTACATTTCTTCGTGAGGTTCACCCACAGATAAACCACCAATTGCGTTTCCTTCTCTTTCAAAGGATGCAATTGTTTCAGCAGATTTGATCCGCAAATCTTTATAGACACTTCCTTGAACAATCGGGAAGAAAGTCTGGTCGTAACCATATTTTGGTACGGTTGAATCGAAACGTTCACAGCATCTTTTTAGCCAGCGATGTGTCATTTCCATACTGCGTTTGGCGTATTTGTATTCGCAAGGATATGGTGTGCATTCATCAAATGCCATAATAATATCAGCACCTATTGTTCGTTGCGTATCCATTACGTTTTCGGGGGTAAAGAAAAGTTTAGAGCCGTCAACATGAGAGGAAAACTTAACACCATCCTCTTTTATTTTTCGCTGGCCTGCTAAAGAATATACTTGGTATCCACCACTGTCAGTTAGAATTGGCTTATGCCAGTTGTTGAATTTGTGAAGACCTCCTGCTTTTTCGATAACATCTAATCCCGGTCTTATATATAGATGATACGTATTACTTAATATGATCTGAGCTTTAATGTCTTCGTATAGTTCGCGTTGGTGGACGCCTTTAACGGTGCCAGCAGTGCCAACAGGCATAAAAATAGGCGTTTCTATTTTTCCGTGGGCTGTTGTTATTGTTCCCGCTCTAGCCTTTGAGGAGGCATCTTCACTATTTAATTCGAATTGCATTCTGTATGCTGATATTTTGGACAAAATAAACGAAAAAAGCCCCGCAATTGCGAAGCTTTTTAAATATTAAGCAGTTGTCTTTGCAATTTAGCAATCTTTTTTAATGAATACTTCATCTCTAGTTTGAACATTACGAAATATACTCCATTGTTTAAATATAATTATAGCAGTTTTATAAAAATGGCTTATCATTTTTATATCCAGTCTATTTAAATGACTAACATGTGGATGTGGAAACCTTTATGTATTCAAAAATCTTTACCTTTAAAGTCCTAGTAGTTTTGGAATCGTGGGAATAATTGAAATTATTTTTTGGGTATTTGTCGTTGCTGCAAGTTTGCAGATGCTTATTTATTCCATTGTTTTTGGTTCACTAGCGTTTGCTCGTAAACGTAAAGCAAAGGTGGCTAAGGAGCCTGTTACTGTGGTTATTGCTGCACGAAACGAGGAAAAAAACTTGTTAGAAAACCTGCCTTTAATTCTAGAACAAAATCACCCAGATTTTGAAATTATCGTTGTTGACGATTGTTCTTCTGATGATACACAAGATGTACTTCGCGCTTTTTCTATGAAATATGATAACTTTAAAGTCACAACTTTAAAAGAAACAGTCAACTTTTATGGGGGAAAGAAATTTGCAATTACATTAGGGATTAAAGCTGCAGCAAATGATCTTATCGTTTTTACAGACGCAGATTGTAAACCGAGCTCTAAAGAATGGTTAGCAACTATAAGTAATGGGTTTAATGAAGGAAAGGAGATCGTGTTGGGGTATGGCGGTTATGAAAAGAAAGCTGGTTTACTTAATACACTCATTCGTTTTGATGCTATTTATATAGCTATCAAATATTTGTCCTTTGCGAAATTAGGAGTTCCTTATATGGGTGTAGGTAGAAACATGGCGTACCGCAAAGATTTATTTTTTAAAAACAAAGGTTTTGCGAGTCATCACCACCTCAAATCTGGTGATGACGACTTGTTTATCAACGAAACAGGTAATTCTAGTAATACTGAAGTTGTAATAGGTATACTGGCCAATACAATTTCTAAACCTAAAGAATCATTTAGTGATTGGTTTCATCAGAAAAGAAGACATATGACTACAGGTAAACAATATAAAGTAGCACATTTATTTTTGTTAGCGACATTAACTGGTAGCGTTGTTCTATTTCATGCAGCGTTCTTAGCTCTTATTATCGTCGGTTTTCAATTACAAATTGTATTGGGAATATATGGCGTTAGGATGTTGATTCAATTATTGATATTTCATCAAAGTGAAAAAAAGATGGGTGAAAGAGGTATTTGGTACTGTGCACCAGTGTTTGAAATATTATTAATAATCATCTACCCATTAATTACACTATCCAATTTAGTTATCAAACCAGGGAAATGGAGGACGATATAAATTCAAATTTATCAGATAAGGGTAAGCAGGATTACACGCTGGTGAAAAAAGCGATTGGCGGTGATCAGATGGCTTATGCTAGTTTAATGAACCGATATAGAGATTCTATTTATTTTATGTTGCTTAAAATGGTTAATAACCGCGAAGATGCTGATGATTTAACAATCGAAGCATTTGGCAAGGCTTTTAAACGTTTAGAGCAGTATACTCCTAATTATGCATTTAGTACCTGGTTGTTTAAGATAGCGAGTAATAATTGTATTGATTTTATTCGAAAGAAGAAGATGAAATTGTATTCCATTGATAAAGGAATTTTTGATGATGAAGGTGGAGAAATACAAGTTGATTTAAAATCGAATACTCGAGATCCGGAAGAGGAGTTAGTGCGTCAGCAAAAAATTAAGCTCATGCGCAGTGTAGTTGAACAATTAAAACCGCGATATCGGGAATTAGTTGAATTACGATACTTTAAGGAGTATTCTTATGAAGAAATATCGGCAGAGCTTGAGATACCGCTTGGTACAGTAAAGGCTCAGCTGTTTAGGGCGAGAGATTTCTTATTTCAGATTCTTAAAAACTCTAAGGACAAAATATAGCTAGTTTAGCCATGGAAGGCGTAGAACTAATTTATCAATATTTTCCTGATTTATCGGACCATCAGAAGTGGCAGTTTTCTGAACTGGAAAGATTGTATACTGAATGGAATGAGCAGATAAATGTTATCTCTCGTAAGGACATTTATCACTTATATGAGCGCCATGCGCTGCATTCATTAGGAATTGCGAAAATCATCAATTTTAGAGATGGAACCTCTATCCTAGATGTTGGTACTGGCGGTGGTTTCCCTGGTATACCTTTGGCTATTCTGTTTCCAAAGTGTCGATTTCATTGTGTCGATTCTATTGGTAAAAAAATAAAAGTGGTAAATGAAGTTGCCGAAGCAATTGGTTTAATTAACCTTACTACAGAGCACCAAAGGGCTGAAAAAGTTAAATACAAATACGACTTTATAATTAGCCGGGCTGTAACCCGCATGAAACCCTTTATAAATTGGGTGCATGGCAAAACTTTGAAAAAGAACAGTAATAAATTGCTTAATGGTATTCTCTATTTAAAAGGTGGTGATATTAACGATGAACTTGCCGAAATAAAAAGAGATTACAATGTATTTAATCTAAGGGACCACTTTACAGAAGAATTTTTCGAAACCAAAAAGGTGGTTTGGGTTAAGCTCTAATAATCAGACCGTTTAAGTTATTTATATATTGCTTTTTTAAGAGCTGGCTTTGGTATACCTTTCTCTTATAATGTGCCTTGGGTTTTCCCAAGATTTTTTTAAATAATGTCTACGATTTATTTACGTAAGAAGAGTTTTGGTTTGATGTTTTTACTGCAGATTTTGGATATTTCAAATCTTCTTAATGGAATTTATCTTCTGAATTTAGGCTAGGAAACTGCAAAGTTATTAATTAACATGTAATTAATTATTAATTCAGGAACAGGGAGCTGTTAATCAAATACTTTTAACAAAATCTAAAAAGACTTTTTTGTGTAACTCAAGGTCCATGTTAGCTGAAAGAGCTACGCGTGCAATGTAATCTTTGTCGCCTTCTTTGGTTGTTCCTTGAGTTGAAGTAGCAGGTATAGTCCAATAGCAACCCTTTAGTTGCCCATAACTCACACAATATTTGCTTTCATCAGGAATTTGAGTAATCATTAAGTTGATTAATTTCAAATTCAATGCTCTTTTGTAATCTTCTTTTTCATCGTCAGTGTTGCCTTTAGTAGGCAAGTCTAGTGAGAAAACAGAAGGAGTGAAGCCTTGTTTGGCAAGTTGTTCTGTTACAAAATTGATTTTTGCAGCTGGTAACGTGTCATTTATGAACGTAACAAATTCACGTGTGTTGGTATATGCATCTTTAATTCGTTGGTTCATTGATGGTAATTGTTTGGCCAATATTTCCATTTGAAGGGCAGTCGCTTCGTTATCGCAAAGGCTTAGATGTAAATCAATTCTTTCCATCAACGCACCCGCTTTTTTATTAGCTACACAATAACCAGCAGTGCATTGTCCACC
>Ga0055584_100000855_pt1 | contig 29340 bp, 30 predicted proteins | sample OSDHelmetaG_FD_58716 | JGI IMG/M metagenome (GOLD analysis project Ga0055584, IMG submission 58716) | Pelagic marine sediment microbial communities from the LTER site Helgoland, North Sea, for post-phytoplankton bloom and carbon turnover... | ecosystem: Environmental > Aquatic > Marine >... | reverse complement strand
CTGGGTAGCCGGAACGAGACACATGACAGATTTTGAAGGCGTGGTTCCCACGCTTGGCGCTGCGCTGACGGCACGCGGCTATGACACGCTCACGCCTGTTCAGGAGGCCGTGATTGCGTCCGAGCTTGCTGATCGGGATTTACTTGTTTCGGCACAGACCGGATCGGGCAAGACCGTGGCATTCGGCATCGCACTCGGCCCAACCCTGCTGGGGGAGGCCGAACGGTTTTCCTACGCCGCCACGCCGGTGGCGCTGGTTGTCGCACCGACACGCGAACTCGCCTTGCAGGTGAAGCGGGAGCTCGAATGGCTCTATTCGGGTGCAGGGGCATCCGTGGCGTCCTGCGTTGGCGGGATGGATATGCGGATGGAGCGACGTGCGCTCGAACGTGGTGCGCATATCGTTGTGGGCACGCCGGGGCGTCTGCGCGATCACATCGCGCGCAATTCGCTGGACATGAGTGATCTCAGGGCTGCCGTCCTCGATGAAGCCGACGAGATGCTCGATATGGGCTTCCGTGACGATCTGGAGTTCATCCTCGGGGCCGCGCCTGAGATTCGCCGAACCTTGATGTTCTCGGCCACGGTCCCGCGTTCCATTGCTTCACTGGCCACCCGGTATCAGCGCCATGCGGTCCGGGTGACGACAAAGGCCGAACGCGAACAGCATGTGGATATTGAATACCGGGCGATGAACGTGGCGCCGAGTGACCGGGAAAACGCGATCATCAATGTGCTGCGCTACTTCAATCCGACGAATGCACTGGTGTTCTGTTCCACCCGTGCCGCCGTCAATCGCATGATGAGCCGGTTCACCAATCGGGGGTTTGCCGTGGTGGCCCTGTCCGGTGAACTCAGTCAGAACGAACGTAGCCATGCGCTCCAGGCCCTGCGGGACGGGCGTGCACAGGTCTGTATCGCCACGGATGTTGCGGCGCGTGGGCTCGATCTGCCCAATCTGGAACTGGTGATCCACGCTGATATTCCAAAGAACCCGGAAAGCCTGCTGCATCGCAGCGGCCGGACGGGCCGTGCCGGTCGCAAGGGCGTGTGTGCCCTGATCGTGCCGCACAACGAACGGCGGCGTACCGAGCGTTTGCTGGATCGCGCCAAGATCACTGCGGATTGGGGTCGCCCGCCATCGGTTGAGGAAATTCAGCAGCGCGACCGCCTGCGCCTGTTGGAGAACCCGCAGCTTGTCGAGCCGATCACCGATGACGAGATGGCCTTCGTCGCCGAGATTCTCGAGCGCCACAATCCCGAGCAGATTGCTGCAGCGTTTCTGCGTGCTCATGCTTCGGGTCAGTCGGCACCGGAAGAGCTGATCGATCCGGATGTTCGGGCACCGAAGAAAAACCGTCGGGAGGATTTCACCGATGGTGTCTGGTTCTCGATTTCGGTGGGCCGGAATGACAATGCCGAACCGCGCTGGCTGCTGCCGATGCTCTGCCGGGTTGGTCAGATCAGCGGTCAGGATATTGGCTCCATCAAGATACAATCCGATGAGACCAGTTTCGAGGTTGCCTCCGGGGTGGCAGACAAGTTTCTGGAATCGGTCGGTCCCGACATGAAGCTGGAAAAGAATGTCTCGCTCACGCGTCTTGACGGTCCGCCGGCGGTCGCCCAGCGCGGTGACAGGCGCGATGGTGGTGAGAGCCGTGGGCCGCGAAAGCCCTACGAGAAGAAACCATACGAAAAAAAGCCATACGCGAAGAAACCGTATGAGAAGAAACCCTATGCCAAACCGGCGAAAGACCGGGTCAAGCAGTCTGACGCGCCACGACCGCAATGGGCTGAGGAGAAGCCTGTCGGCAAGCCGACGGATGATCGGGTCAAACGCGATGCTGCGCCGCGAGCCCCGGCACCTGGGCGATCTCCTGCACCTGCTTCAAAATCAGGCCCAAAACCAAAACAAGCAAAGCCCTATGTAAAGAAAGAGCGCCCGGCTGAAGTGTCGCAGGCTGAATTCGGGTTTGATGCCTCGGCCAAAGGCCCCGAACGACCCCGCAAGCCGAAACGGAAACCGGATGCGGCGTCGGTCACATCGGCGCCGGGACGTGGTGCGGAGAAGCGCAAGAAGTACAAGGGCAAGTCGAATGCGCCGAAGCGTCCGTCCGGTCCGGCGAAGAAGCTGGAGCTTGCCGACAAGCCCGGAAAGAAACCGGCCTATCAGTACGACCAGCAGACGACGACCGGCCGCCGCAAGGATGGCAAGACGGAAGAAGGCGGCTTTGCCGTTCTCAAGCGGAAGAAGCCGCGCGCCAAGAAGCGTTAGCGCGTCGGGTGTGGTCGAGTGAGGGCCGATGACGGATTTTGATGCCATCATCATTGGTGCCGGCGCGGCCGGTTTGATGTGTGCGGGCGAGGCCGCCCGACGCGGGCGACGGGTGCTTGTGTTGGAGCGCGCATCCCGGTTTGGCGAGAAAATTCGTATTTCGGGGGGCGGGCGCGCCAACTTCACCAATCTCCATGCGTCACCGGAGAACTATCTTTCGGACAATCCCCGTTTCTGTGTCTCTGCTCTGGCGCGCTATACCCAGCATGATTTCATTGCGCTCGTGGAGAAGCACGGGATCGCCTATCACGAGCGTGACCATGGTCAGCTGTTCTGTGATGACTCCGCGCAACAGATCATCGACATGCTGCGCGATGAAGCTCGCGATGCGGTCATTCAGACGGGTACGGCTGTGGAGCGAGTCTCCGCGAACGGTACCGGGTTCGCTGTTGAAACAAGTCGTGGCCCCTATGCCGCGCGCGCACTTGTGATTGCGTCGGGCGGGCCATCGATTCCGAAGATGGGGGCCACTGGATTTGGCTATGAAATAGCGCGTCAGTTCGGTCTGAAGGTCATCGCACCGCGCGCGGGCCTGGTGCCGCTGACCTTTGACCCGGACATGAAGGCGCGGATGGAAGGTCTGTCCGGTGTGTCGGTCAATGCGACCGCGGCCCATGGCAAAACCAGTTTCACCGAAGCTCTGCTCTTCACCCATCGCGGGCTGAGTGGCCCGGTCATCTTGCAGATTTCCTCGTACTGGAATCCCGGCGATGCCATCATGCTGGATTTGCTGCCCGGGATCGACGCCTTTGCGACCCTCAAGGACTTCAAGCAGAGCGAACCACGCAAGGAGGTGAGCACGGTTCTGTCGCAGATGCTCCCGCGTCGCCTGGCGCAACGACTGGCGGTGTGGACTGGTTGCGGCGGGCGTCTGGCGGAAACTCCGGACATGTCGCTTCGGGCACTGGGGGATCACATCAATCGCTGGCAGATCAAACCCACCGGGTCCGAGGGAATGCGGACGGCAGAGGTCACGGTCGGTGGGGTCGATACACGCGCATTGTCATCGAAGACAATGGAAGTGCGATCCCGGCCGGGTCTCTATTTCATTGGCGAGACAGTTGATGTGACGGGGCATCTGGGTGGTTTCAATTTTCAATGGGCTTGGGCGTCCGGTTTTGCTTGCGGACAGGTGGTTTGACGGCACGGTGGGTCGCCAATCGAGTGACGCAGGGGTATAGGTGATCTTCTGCGGTATACCGCGACCCCTGTGAGGAAGTGCTGCAATGAGCAAAGCCAGAGCGCGCGAGCGTGCCAAAGCCAAGGCCGGACAGAAGGCGCAGAAGCGCAAGGCGGCGGCCAGTGCCGCGCAACCGGAAAACAAGGCCGGGAAGTTTGACGCCGGCGCAAATTCCATTCGCAAGCCCGGTGGCGGCGTTAATGCCGGCAACTTCGCCGAAGCCCGAAGGGGCGCGGCCCGCTCCAGATAGCATCCGCTCGATTGACCCTTGCCAGCCTGCATGCTTGGCTTCGGGTCGGACTCGCAATGAAGAGGGAGGAACGCTGTGAGCGTTGCCCGACACCCCCGCCCGCCCGAGCTTGTGGATGCCACGCTCGAAGAAATCATGGATACCTATGTGGCCCGCTTTCGCGATCGCGTGCCCGATTGGGAAGCGTTCGAGGATGCCAAGATAGAAGGCTACAAGCGCGCGCAGCACCGGTTTATCGGGGCCGGTGGTTCCGGCAAGCATGGCGACCCCAATGCAATTCCGGCCCGCGCCCATACGCTGAGCATCATGTATGTGGAGCCGGGACAGGGGAATGCCGCGCACACTCATGAGGTTGAAGAGACGTTTTTCGTCCTCAAGGGATTGCTCGATGTGTTTGTCGAGGATGAAGATGGCCGTCGCCTGGAAACCCGGCTTGGGCCCTGGGAGTGCATTACCTGTCCGCCGGGGGTGATCCACGGTTATGACAATGCCAGCCTAGAGCCGGTCTGGTTTCAGGTGATGCTTGGTCGTGACCAGCCCGAAACCATGGGCTATGCGGACAAGGATCTGTATGAACGTCGTGACCATCATCTGAAGGACGACTAAATCCTTCATGGAGGCACCAGCGTCATTTGCTATTCATCAGGGCACCACGGAGCGTCAGTGGGGTTTTGCAGACTCCGTCGAGGGGTATGCCCGTCATGGAATCCGCGCGCTGACGGTGCGCCGCGCACTCGTTGAGGATTATGGCAGCGCGAAAGCGGCCCGGTTGATTTCTGATGCTGGTTTGCAGGTGCTCGGCGTGTCGCGCTGTGCATCGCTCACCGAAAATGACCCCATCCGGATCGCGGCAAACCACGATGAAAACCGCCTCGCCATAGCGCTGACGGCAGAATTGGGCGGGACCAATCTGGCCATGATCTCCAGCGGCCCGCCGGCCGGGTCACGTGATCTGGCAGGTGCGCGCGCCCGCGCCCGGGACGCGCTGGCCGCGTTGCTGCCTGAAGCACGAGCCGGGGGCATGACGCTGGGACTTGAAGCCATTCACCCGATGCGGGTTGTCACCGGTTGTGTCTGGAGCACGCTGGGGCAGGCCAATGCCGTTTGCAAGGAACTGGGTGCGGGGACCGCACTGATTGTGGATGCTTATTATGTCTGGTGGGATCCGGATGAATTGATCGGGGTGGCTATTGCGCGGCACCAGGAGATTTTTGGTGCGGATGCGTGATGCGCTTTGGGACTAGGTCGGTGCGGATGTGAGATAGCTCATCAGGATGTCGACCACATGGGTGCGTCGGCGGGCAAACTCTTCCTCGCCTGTGACGTCGCGGTCGAAGATCGTCGACAAGGTGTACCGGTTGGAGAGGTAAAAAAGCAAAGCGACGCGATGGAGATATAGAGTTCGACCGGATCGACATCCCGTTTGAAGACAACACTCTCCCGGCCACGTGCCAGCATCCCGCCGATGGTTTTTTTCCAGACGGTCATGCATGTCGATTAGCTGGCCCGATTGTTTGACGTGTCGGGCCTTGTGTGTGTTTTCATCTCCCAGCAGCGCGACAAAATGCTGGTGTGCCACCATGTGGTCGAAGCTGAACTCGATGAATCGTTTCATCGCGTGCGGCGTCGAGCAAACGGTTTTTTGTCCATTCGGGATCGCGTTGCGATGACGCAGGTCGTTTTGCAGGATTTTTGACCATCACGGAAGATGCTGGAAACGGTCGCGGTGTTGGGCGTGTGCCCGAGTTTGGTGCAGGTTATACGGATGGTTCTGTTGCCAGTGGTGAGCGTCACATTAACCGGTGTACGTGCATGCCGCGAGCAGCGCGAGGCCAGCCGAAAGGATGATGAGCGCAGGTTTGGGGACACGATTTTTGGTGGTGAACATTCCGCAGTATCCAGAGAGACGTTTGATGGATGTTTTCTAACCTGCCACGACCATGTTCGAAAGGATGCCGACACCCTCCAGCGTGACTTCGGCGCGGTCGCCGGGTTTCATGAAGACCTGTGGTTTACGTCCGGCCCCCACGCCGGCGGGTGTGCCGGTGGTGACAATGTCACCTGGTTCGAAGCGATACCATTGCGAAAAATAGGACACGATCTCGGGAATGTTGAAGATCAGGTCATCGGTTCGTGTGGATTGCATGACCTCGCCATTCAATCGGAACTCAAGCAGCAGATCGTGAGGGTCCGGGATTTCATCCTTCGTGGTGATCACGGGACCGCAGGGGGTGAAGCCGGGGAATAGCTTGCCCATGACATTGCGTTCCCAGGCCAGGATGGCGGGAAAGGGTTCGGTGGCGGAAAAGACGTCGCCGACCCAGTCGCGTGCCGAAACGTCATTCGCGACTGTGTAGCCCGCGACATAGTCCATGGCGTCGTCAGCGCTCACATTGTGGCAGGTGCGGCCGAAGACGAAACAGAGCTCGGCTTCGTAGTCGATCATGTCCGGGCATTGAGGCGGGATCACGATGGGTTTGCCCGCACCGTTCAGCGAGGCGATGGTCTTCATGAAGGCCGATGGGAGGGCAGGCGCGGGTGTCCCTTCCATCTCGGCCAGATGGCGATGGTAGTTCAGGCCGACCGAGAGGATCAGGCTGGGGCGGGGAACCGGGGCCAGCAGTTCGGCGGACTCAAGCGCGACCAGCGCGCCGGACTGTCGGAGCGATTGCCGTTCGTCTTCGGACAGAGCTGCCAGAGAATTAAGCGCCTTGCGCACCGCATCCATGGCGGAGTCACGGCCGAGGATGTCCTTCACTGCGGCAGGCGCATCGGGTGCCAGACCCGATCTCACCAGATCGAGAAGCTCGTTCTCGCTGCTCAGCACGGCCGCATGGCCGAGGTCGCCGGTGTCCAGTGTCGCAAGTTGCATCAGCATGTACCAATATCGTTTTTATTGTCACAATTCTGCATGCTCGGCAGCACATATGCTAGCGTCTGGCTGCTATAGGGGATCATTGACATGAACGACAACAGCAACAAATCCTTTGCCGCTTCGCCGGGCAGTGTGGTGGAAATCGCCGCCGATATACGCGCGGGCAACACCACGCCGAGCGATGTGGTGCAGGGCTGCGTGGAGCGTATTGCAGCTGTCGATTCCTCTGTGAAGGCATGGGTGTCGGTGGATGATGCCGGCGCGCTCGCCGCTGCCAGTGAGATGACCCGTGAGGCCGCCCGCGGAGAATTTCGCGGACCGCTCCATGGTGTTCCGGTCGCGATCAAGGATATCTGTGATGTGGCCGGATGGCCGACCCGTTGCAACAGCGCCACTCGCGCCAATGCCGGTCTGGCCACAGCGGATGCGGATATTGTTGCGGCCCTGCGCAATGCCGGCGCGATCATTCTGGGTAAAACCCACACCACTGAATTCGCGTACTATGACCCGTCGCCGGCCCGCAATCCGCACAACACCGATCACACGCCCGGCGGATCGAGCAGTGGCTCGGGCGCGGCTCTGGGTGCAGGGATGGTTCCCGCTGCGATTGGCACCCAGACCGTGGCTTCGGTCAATCGTCCGGCCGCCTATTGCGGTGTGTCGGCGTTCAAGCCATCCACCCGCAGCATGAGCGCCTATGGCATTGCCCCGCTGGCTCCGATGTACGATACGCCTGGTGTCTATGGCTGGAGCGTGGCGGATGCCGTCGCGGTCTACAACGCGGTCTGCCCGCCGCATGCCCATGCCATCGAGGTTCGGGATACCGCGCCGCGCGTGCTTGTTCTGGATGACCCGTTTCTGGGTGAAGCCGATGATGAAATCATCGCCGCGCGGGACCGGGTGGCAGACCAGCTGCGCGAGGCTGGCTATACGGTCGAGCACATTGTTTCGCCGATCTCCATGGAAGCCCTGAACGATGTACAGGGGCACACGACTGTTTACGAACTGGCGCGTGTTCATGCGGCATTGCTGGAGTTTCCCGAGGATCAGGTGGGCAGCGTTTTGCGTCAGGCTGTGATCGATGGTGCCGAGATCACCGACGAGATCTATCGGAAGGAACGTCACGAGATCAATGCGATGCGCGCGGCATTCTATAACCTTGCGGAGCCGACAGATATCGTGCTCTGGCCATCGGCGCCGACAACGGCACCCGCAGGCCTCGAATGGACAGGCGATCGGCGTTTCATCGCACCCTGGACCGCCTTGGGCGGCCCGGTGGTCTCCATGCCGTCCGGGTTTGGTGCGGGTGAGATGCCGATCGGCATGCTGCTCGCGGGCGCGCCGGGCTATGATCGACATATGGCGGAGATGGCGCCGCGTCTGGCGGCAGCGGTTCCGCAAACAGCCTAGATTCCAGCTTCGCGAAACACTGTGATGAAAGAGTTGTCATGGAATGGATGATAAAATGTGTCTCGAAGCCGGACACGGTGGAACGCCGGGCGGCGACAATTCAGGCGCATATTGAGCATCTCGACAATTTCAAGGTTGAGACCTGGTATTCCGGACCAATGATGGTGGGGGACGGGTCGAACGCCAATGGCAGTTTTCGGATTATCGACTTTCCGACCCGGGATGAGGCCACAACCTATATCGAGACCGATCCCTACACTCAGGCCGAGATATTCAAGTCGATCGATATCGAGCGGGTGTTTCCCTATACCGATCTGCGCCAGCGTGGCCACACGCAGACTGACGGCCATGCGCAATTCGTGATCGTGTCACGCACCGATCCGATTTCCGTGTCTTGTTCGCCTGATGCTCCTATGGCCGGGTTTCTTGCACGTCATGCGGATCATCTGATCTTTGCCGGAATGCTCGCCGCGGATGACGGTGAGACCGGAACGGGTGCGCTTTATGTCATCGATGTGGCGGACCGCGTTGCAGCGGATGCGTTTGTCGCCGATGAACCCCTGTCCCGTGGTCCCGACGGCCGCAGTCTGACCATTGAACGCTGGCGTTTCGGCCACGTCTAGGCCGGACCTTGAAGGAGAATTTGCATGAGCAGTGCAGTCATCGTGTCCACCGCCCGGACCCCCATCGGGAAGGCCTATCGCGGCGCCTACAACAACACGACCCCGGTTAAGCTCGGTGGTATCGCCATCCAGAACGCGGTTGCCCGTGCCGGTCTGGCCGGGGACGAGGTGGAGGACGTGATCATGGGCTGTGCCATGCCGGAAGGCGCCACGGGACAGAACTTCGCCCGCCATGCCGCACTCTGGGCCGGGCTTCCCGTGACGACGGGCGCGGCGACCATCAACCGGTTCTGCTCTTCGGGTCTGCAGTCGATTGCCATGGCCGCCAACCGGGTGGTGATGGACAAGGTGCCAGTCATGATCGCGGGCGGGATTGAATCGATCAGCGCTTTGCCGCCCGAACATCAGGCCGATATGCGCGTCGAAGACGACCATGTGCGTGCGGTCAAACCTGAAATCTACATGGTCATGCTCGACACGGCCGAGACTGTGGCCAAACGCTACAATGTGAGCCGTGAATCCCAGGATGAATACGCGTTGTCGAGCCAGATGCGGACAGCGGCGGCCCAGCAGGCGGGGCGTTTTGATGATGAAATCATCCCCGTGGAAACCACGATGCTGGTCAAGGACCGCGAGACCGGCGAGCTCAGCGAACAGGACGTGACCCTGTCACAGGATGAATGCAATCGCCCGACGACGAATGCCGAGGGCCTGGCCTCACTGAACGTGGTGCGGGACGGCGGCTCGGTCACGCCGGGCAATGCCAGTCAGCTGTCCGATGGCGCCAGCGCCTGTGTAGTGATGGACGAGAAACTGGCCGAGCAGCGTGGTCTGGAACCGCTGGGGCGTTTTGTGGGTCTGGCCGTGTCCGGCTGCGAGCCCGATGAGATGGGTATCGGTCCAGTTTTTGCCGTGCCGCGCCTACTGGAACGAAACGGGCTAACGGTCGATGATATCGATCTCTGGGAACTCAACGAGGCCTTCGCAGTTCAGGCACTCTATTGCCGCGACACGCTGGGCATCGATCCCGAGAAATACAATGTGGATGGCGGGTCGATTTCGATCGGCCATCCCTATGGCATGAGCGGTAGCCGGATGGCGGGTCACGCCCTGATCGAAGGGCACCGCCGCGGCGCCAGACACGCCGTCGTCACGATGTGTGTCGGCGGCGGTATGGGCGTGGCGGGCCTGTTCGAGGTTTTCTAGTTCTGATCCCCGAAGCTTGGGCGCTCGCCGTCCGGGGGAACGATCTCGAAGGTGTTGAGCGCCATGGCGACGCCGGTGTAGTGGCCCATGATGCCCATGAGTTCGACGATCCCGTCTTCGCCCAGACGCCCCTTCATGTCGTCATAGGATGTCTGGTCGATGCGACTGGTGTGCAAAAGCGTGCGGACGAAATTGTAGACGGCGGCTTCCGTGTCATCGGTGAAGTTCGGGGTTTCACCGGCTTCGAGAGATGCCACGACATCTTCGGAAACACCCTCGCGAATGGCGATCGGTGCATGGGCGAACCACTCGAACTCGCAGCGCCAGTGGCAGCCCACCACAAGAATTGCGAGCTCACGGACATTGCCGGGCAGGATTGCGGCGAAACGCAGGTAATGTCCCATTCGTTCCACTCCCTCGCACACACCGGGGTGCAACAGGAATGCATGATAGGGGCCGCGAACCTGACCGCGCGGACCGCCAGCGATCCGGTCATAGATGGTTTTCTGTTCCGGGTTCAGTTTGTCCGGATCGGTGGCAGGTATGCGCATGGTGAAGTCCTCTGATTGAGACTGTGGTGATTGAAGTTTGACTATGGTGCCAGAAACCAGATCAGGCTGACGCCGAGGAGTGCTAGCACAAATGATACGATGAAAATGTAGCGAATGCCCGAACCGCCGGCTGAGTTGGCTTCGTCGTTTTTTTTCTCATGGTCGGACATAGGGATATCCCTGATTGGTTTTGCTTTTTGTACACCCGAACCGAATTCGAACGAAAGCGCACAGAGAGTTTGGTCTCGCTCTGTAATCGCGGGTCGAAATCGAAATTGTCGTGATAAGCTGTGTGAACTGATTTCTGTTCACGCGAAGTCGAAGATATGACGTCAAGCCCGGAAGATGCGCACAAACGCTACAGAATGGCCTTTGTCCTTGTTCTCACGCTTGTCGTTTGTTTAGCGTTTGCGTCGCTGATCCGGAATTTCCTGCTGGCTGTTCTCATGGCCGTGGTGTTTAGCGCCCTGCTTCATCCGGTCTATCGGCGGGTGCGTGCCATCACGCGCGCGCGTCCGGCGGTGACATCTGCGCTCGTCATTTTGATTGTGCTGGTGGCCGTGGGTATCCCACTTGTGGCGGTTGCGGGGCTTGTGGCGACGGAAGCGCTGACCATGAGTAAAGCCGTATCACCCTGGATTCAGGGGCAATTGCGCGGCGATGGCGCGTTGGCATTTCAGCTTCCGGCCTGGATTCCTTTCAGCGCTGATATAGAGCCCTACAAGACGCAGATTTTCGGCAAACTGGGTGAGGCAGCAGGCGGAGTTGGAAAGTTCTTCTTCGAGAGCATTCGCGAGGTGACGCGGGGTACATTTGCCGTGCTGCTCAATCTGTTCGTGTTTCTCTATGCGATGTTCTTTTTCCTGATGCGGGGTCCTGAATTGCTGGATTCCACGCTGCGCTATTTCCCACTTGATGAGCCGGATCGTGACACGCTGATTGATCGCGGTCTGACCGTCACCAAGGCGACGCTCAAAAGCATTCTGATTATTGGTGTTCTGCAGGGGAGTTTGGTGGCGCTGGCGTTCTGGGTTCTGGGGATCGAGGGGGCAGCCTTTTGGGGCACCATGGTCCTGATCCTGTCTGCCATTCCCGGGCTCGGGTCGGCCATTGTCTGGGTTCCGGCTGCGATCTACCTGTTCACGATTGATCAGATCTGGTCTGGTGTGGCTCTGACTCTGTGGGGTGCCCTTGTCGTGGGTCTGGTCGACAATATCCTGCGACCGCGACTGGTTGGCGAGGAAGCGCAGATTCCGGATTTGCTGATCCTGCTTTCCATTCTTGGTGGTATTGCCGGTTTTGGTGTTGTTGGAATTGTCATTGGACCCATTCTGGCGGCCGTATTCCTGACGGTGCTGGATATCTATCGGGACGTGTTCGCGGAACATTTGCCCACGCGCTAAGCTCTGTGTGATTCATTCGGGAGGTTGAACGATGTCGGTCCAGCAAGGTTTTGCAATATTGGTGACACTGTGTGGCGTGATGTTTCTGTCACCTGTTCTCAACAACGCGCAGGCACAGGAGCCGGTCGATCTTGAGTTGGTTCTGGCGGCGGACGGGTCCGGATCGATCGATGATGCGGAATTGCGCCTTCAGCGCGAAGGTTACGCGCGGGCCGTACGCAACCCCCGCGTTCTGGAAGCCCTGACCGGGGGAATCTACGGCAAGAGCGTGATCGCCTATGTGGAGTGGGGAAGTGCGCAATCTCAGCATACGATTGTTGACTGGACAGTGATCGATGGCCCGGATGCTGCCGCTGCATTTGGTCAGGCGCTGGTAGACGCCCCGCGTCAGGCCTGGGGGTACAACTCGATCAGCAATGCGATTGTGTATTCGCAGAATCTGCTGGTGACCAATCCGTTTCGTGGCTTACGTCGGGTGATCGATATATCCGCGGATGCCGGCAATATTGGTGGGGTGCCGTTGTCGGTGGCGAGGCAAAGCGCGATTTCTAGTGGAATCACGATCAACGGTCTCGCCATCAGCCGCCCGGGCAGCACGCGGCCACTTCGTGCGATGTCTCTGGAGGCCGAGTTCCGGGATCAGATCATCGGTGGTACCGGCGCATTTGTTGTGACCGTTGATGAAACCACAAGTTTTGAGCAGGCGGTCCTCAAGAAGATGATTCTTGAGGTTTCAGGCCGGTCAAAGACCGATCTGGCAACGTTGCCCCAATTGGGACGATTGGTGTTTGCCCCCGAATAGATGGGCTGAATTTCTTCGGAACCCTACCATTCGATGCGATCAAGGCCGTCGAAGCTGATTACACTGCCATCGTCCATGGTGATGGTGCCAGATGCATCTTCTGTCAGGGAAAGAAAGTCGCTGCCGCTGGCTTCAATGGCCGAACTGTTGTCGAGCGAGATGGTCCAATCGCCGCCGTCTGGTCCGGCATCGACCATGTTGCTGAGGTCCATGGTATCGGTCCATCCGCTGCCGCCATGAACATCCGTGTTTCCTCCGTATTCAAGAATGAACAGATCATCTCCAGCGCCGCCATAGAGTTGGTCTTCTCCGTCTCCTCCGATCAGGGTGTCGTTTCCGTCACCACCGCTGAGACGGTCGTTACCGGCCCCGCCGCTAAGACGGTCGTCACCGGCCCCGCCACTGAGGCGGTCATCACCAGTGCCGCCGAAATTGCTGACTGGTGTGATTGTCGTTGCGGCGATGTTTGTTGCCGGCGCTGTTGCCTGGGCCGGCGTGACGAATGTGACCTCTGCTGCACGCACCTCGGGGACGATCGTGCCCAAAGGTGCCATCTATGCCGTTCAGCATCTGGAAGGTGGAATTGTACGCGATGTTCTGGTGCGTGATGGCGATCATGTTGCACCGGGAGATCTGCTCATCAGGCTCGACAATGTTGCCAGTGGGGCTGACCTCTATCAGCTGGGGTCGCGGCGCATGATGCTGTCGGCGCAATCGTTGAGATTGCGCGCTGAAATCGAGGGGCATCCTGAATCCTTTGCCGAATTTCGGAACCGTGACGAGACCCTGATTGCAGACCAGTTGCGGCTGCTGAGTGCGGCCCGTCAAAGCTATGACGACGAGCAGAGCATTCTTCGCAACCGCCTGGAACAGCGTCGTCTCGAGGTTGAAGCCCTGCGAGAGCAGACGTCGAGTTTGGTGGATCAGCTTGCGGCCATCACGGAACAGGCTCAAATCCGGACAGGCCTGTTCAAGAAGGGGATTGGCTCCCGGATCACATTGCTGGAAACCGAGCGCGAGACGGCGCGCATTCGCGGGGCTCTCGGCGAGGCTCGTTTCGGGCTTCGCCAAGCCGAAAGTGCTGCGCTGGGAGCTGGAACCGCCATTCGTGAACACCGCTCCCGTTGGCGAAGTGAACGTGAGCACGAGCTTGAAACTGTCATGTCGGAATTGAATGAAGTCCATGACACGGTGGCATTGTATCAGGACCGGGTGACGCGACTGGAAGTGCGGGCGCCGGTGGCGGGAACGATAAATCTGCTCACAGTCGCCGGGGCAGGTGCGGTTGTTGCACCGGGGGAAAGTCTGATGGAGATCGTGCCATCGGATGAAGCCCTGATGGCTGAAGTCAAAGTTGCAGCCCGTGACGTGGGGTTCCTGTCTCCAGGTCAGATGGCTGATGTTTCCATCAGCGGTTTTGATGTATCGCGATATGGATCGGTACCGGGGCGTCTGGAATGGGTTTCCGCAACAAGCAATGCCGATGATCAGGGGCGTGTGTTCTACGAGGCACGGGTGGCCCTTGAAGCGACGGAATTATCCTATGCACTGGATCGACGCCGAGTGATGCCGGGAATGTCGGTTCAGGCAAGTATCAATACCGGAACGCAGTCGCTTCTGAGCTTCATGGTGCGCCCCGTTACGGCATCCCTGCGTCTGGCTTTTGCGGAGCGGTAAGGGGTCACCCTTCGAGATAGAGGGAGACAATTTCCTCGGCAGCGGTCGCGAGATCATCGAGATTGTCAGCGACGAATTGTTTTGATGGTACGGCCTGTCGGACCCAGAGCAGGTTGATGCAGCCCAGAACCTTGTCCGGCCCTTGCAGGGCTACGGCAATGGCGTTCAGTCCATCGTCGAAAAACGAACCATCAGCGTAGTTGCCGCCCTGATAGCTGCTATCGCGCATGGCATAACCCCGTGCCCGGATCGTTTCGAGCACCCCATGAAAATCGCGCAAATTCTTTACCGGGTGATCGGCCGGGTGGCCGGTTTTTCTGAGTGCTGCTAAGATTTCGGCGCCCTCCGTTTCGGGGCAGAATGCCAGATAGGCCCGTCCAACGGCTGTCATAGGCAAACCAACCCGGTATCCGACCTCATCGCGGTTCACCATGAAGGGTGATTGCAAGCGGCTCGTTTCCTTGATCTCCATGAAATTGCCGTTGCGCACCATCAGGTCAGTTGGCCATTTGACACGCGCGCATAAACGACCGAGCACGGGACCGGCAATCTCGGCCAGCCGGTCATATTCATCGAGCGTGTCGGTCATCCGGCGTAGTTCGAATGTGTTTCGGTACAGTCCGTCGGACAGCTTACGTCGTACGAGGCCTTGTTGTTCGAGTGTCAGGAGAATGCGCAACAAAGTGGTTCGGTGAAGTTTTGTTGCGATGTGGAGATCATGCAGTGTCGCTGCGCCGTGGGTTTCGAGTGCCCGCATTACGGAGACGCCACGCTCAATCGCACGAATGGGTTGTAATCCGGACATGATCATTTCGAGTCATTGCTGGGCGGTTTCGCAAACCCTAGCAACCCTTTTCGCTATGCGAAATTGTACGGATGGAACGGGACTTGATGTAGATTGGCATCAATCAGCAACAAACGTATTGGAAGCTTCCATGGCCCAGACTTCACCTCTGTCCCTGTTCGATGTGTCAGGAAAATCCGCCCTGGTTATTGGTGCCACCGGATCTTTCGGAAGCGCGGGCGCGCGGGCGCTGGCACAAATGGGATGTGACATCACCATTGCCGATATGAACGCCGAAAAGCTTGAAACACTCGCGGTGGAACTCCGGGCAGAGGGTGCACAGGTGGCGATCGTTGCTGAAATTGCCAATTCCGAAGCCGCCGCGCAGAAGATTATCGACAGTGTCGTCGCCGCTTATGGCGCGCTCGACATGATGTTCGTGGCCACGGGTCTGAACGATGTCGGTTTTATCGAGGACCAGCCCTATGAAAATTGGCGGTCCGTGATGAATGCAAATCTCGACGGCTACTGGCTGGCGTGTCAGGCCGCAGGCCGGCAATTTGCGAAACAGTCCGATGATCGTGGACGCGGCAAGGTTGTTGTTGTGTCTTCAACCCGTGGCCGTCATGGCCTGCCATCAGGGTATACGGGCTATTGCGCTTCGAAAGCCGGGCTGGACGGCATGGTGCGCGCGCTCGCCTGTGAATGGGGCGGCAAGGGGATCAACATCAATGCCATTGGTCCGACCGTTTTCCGCTCACCACTTTCGGAATGGATGTTCTCGGAAGAGGATCCCGGAAAATCCACCCGTGAGGCCATGCTCGAGCGGGTGCCCGTCGGCCGACTTTCCGAAACCGATGATCTCATGGGGGGATTGCTCTATCTGCTGTCACCCGCATCGGACTATGTGACCGGGCACACGCTCTATATCGATGGTGGATACACGGCCGAGTGACCGCAAAGGGGGATTCGCGCTAGGCTGGATGACGGTTCCATCGAACACTGCTTGATGGGAAAACTCGCCGTCGTCAATGTCACGAGTCCTGGGGAAATTGGATGATGTTCAAGTTGATACTCTGGGCCCTCCCATGGGTCTTTCGTTATGCCCGCTGGCGTTTCCCGGAATACCAGGCGCGCCTGGCGGAACGAAATATGGTGGTCCAGATCCAGACCGCTGATGGCGGCGCAGGACGGTATATCGTCTTCGAAGATGGACGCATTCGATCCGGCGCGGGTCTGCATGACAATCCGACCGTGGCGCTGATCTTCAAGACTGCAGCGATCGGCGCAAAATTGCTCATGCCGCCGATTGATCAGCTCGAACAGATCGACGCATTGAAGAATTTTCTCGTGCGCCTTGAAGGGCCGGATGACAATGCCGTCTGGTTCGCGCAGACGGTCATGGCTGCCATGTCGGCGGGATGGCGCATCGGGCGCAGCATGCCGGACGGGACCAAGCGCTTCTGCACCATGACCAATGGCGGACCGCTTTTCGTATATGTGCGTGATGGCAAAATCATTCGCACCACGCCGGTCGACTTCGATTCCGACGATCCGCAATCCTGGTCTATAGAGGCACGCGGAAAGGTTTTCACACCACCGCGCAGTGGTGCGCTTTCACCCCATGCGATGAACTGGAAGTCCATGGTCTATGCACCCAATCGGCTGCAATACCCCATGAAGCGGGTTGATTTCGACCCCAATGGCGAACGCAATATCCAGAACCGTGGGATATCCGGTTACGAACGGATCAGCTGGGACGAAGCCCTCGACATCGTATCGTCCGAAATCAAGCGGATGAAACGCGACTACGGAACCGGTGCCATCGCGTCGAGCAATGGCTCCCATCACAACTGGGGCAATATCGGTTACTACCTGAGCGCCAAACTGCGCTTCATGAATGCCATCGGGACAACCGAGGTGCACCACAATCCCGACAGTTGGGAAGGCTGGTATTGGGGGGCGCTTCATCATTGGGGCGGCAGCCTGCGCGTCGGAGGCGGTGAGCTCTTCGGCACGATCGAAGATTGCCTCGAGAATGCCGAGATGGTCGTCTTCTGGTCGAGTAACCCGGAAGCCACAGGCGGTGTCTATGGCGGTCAGGAGGGCACGATCCGTCGCCGATGGTTACGTGATCTCGATATCGAGCTTGTCCATATCGATCCCTATTTCAATGACACAGCCCAGTTTCTCGGCGGCAAGTGGATCAGTCCGCGGCCGACAACATCGCCGGCGCTGGCACTGGCCATTGCGCATGTGTGGATCACCGAAGAACTCTACGACAAGGACTATGTCGCGGCGCGCACCAAGGGATTCGATGCATGGCGTGATTACATTCTGGGATCCGGGGACGGTGTGGCGAAATCACCGGAATGGCAGGAATCGGAAACCGGAGTTCCGGCCAAGGATGTACGGGCACTGGCACGCAAATGGGGCAGCAAGCGCACCTATCTGGCGGTTGGGGGCATGGGCAACACCTTTGGCGGTGCCTGTCGGAACACCAATGGCACCCAGTGGACGCGCACCATGGTCTGTCTCATGGGCATGCAGGGGCTGGGCAAGCCAGGTGTAAATGTCGGCAACCTGCAGCTTGGTGTGCCACTCGATTTCAGCTTTTATTTCCCCGGTTATGCCGATGGCGGCATTTCGGGCGATCTGAACAACACGGCCATGGCGGCTGCGCTCTACCAGCGGATGCCCCAATTGCCGACCATGAACCCTTCGACCCAGCTCATCCCGCGTCTGCGTCTGCCCGAAGCCATCATCGATGGGCATGCGGAAGGGTATTTGTGGGACGCCCGAACGATGGAGGGACAGTTCTCCAAGATTGTGTATCCCAAGCAGGGGCACGCGAATGTGCACATGCTGTACCGTTATGGTACGGCAATTCTGGGAACCCTGAATGACGCCAACCGGTATGTGGCCATGTACCGGTCGCCAAATCTCGAATTCGTGGTCAACCAGTCGATCTGGAACGAAGGCGATGTGCAGTTCGCTGATGTGATCCTGCCGGCTTGCACCAATCTGGAGCGTGAGGATATCAGTGAGTGGGCCAATGCCGGTGGCTATGGTGCGCATTTCAACTCGCAGATCAATCACCGGATCATCACCTATCAGGCCAAATGCATCGAGCCGATCGGGGAATCCCGTTCCGACTACGACATCTTCTCGGCCTTGGCCTGTCGATTGGGGCTGGGCTCCTATTACACCGAAGGCATGCGGGAAATTGACTGGGTCAAGCGCATGTTCGATGCATCGGATCTGCCGCAGCATATTTCTTGGAAGAAGTTCGTCGAGCGGGGCTATTTCGTCGTTCCATCTGAAAAACCCGAACATCGCGCGCCAACGGCTTATCGCTGGTTTGCCGAAGGTCGGAAAAAGGATCTGCCCGAGGCGATGCCGTTGCCCGGCGATTATACCGAACAGTTCCTCGAGGGTTTGCAGACCCAGTCCGGCAAGTTCGAGTTCGAGAGTTCCAGCCTCAAGCGCTATGCGCCCGATGATCCCGAACGTCCGCCGATCGTGAAGTACACGCCATCTTGGGAAAGTGCTGACATACCCGGGCTTGAGGGGTATCCGCTGCAACTGATGACGCCGCATTCGCGTTATAGTTTTCATAGTCAGGGCGACGGCAAGGACAGTTTCCTCAATGACATTGCCGATCACCGCATGTTGATTGACGGTCATTACTACTGGGTGCTGCGCCTCAATCCGCAGGATGCCGTTGCGCGCGGAATCAAGACCGGTGATCTGGTGAAGGTGTTCAATGGTCGGGGCGCGGTATTGTGCGCCGCATTGCTGACTGAGCGCCTGCGCACAGGCGTGGCACAAGGTTACGAATCCTCCGCCGTCTACGAACCGATGGGAGAGCCCGGGCGTTCGGTGGATCGCGGTGGTTGTCTGAACCTGCTCTCGCCCCGGCGTTCCCAGGTCAAGAACTCGCATTCCATGTCCAACGGCACCGCGATGGTGGAGGTGGTCCTTTGGGATGGTGATATCAGTTTCGAGCGGATCGAGCCGCTCACCGAGGGGCAGGCCGTGGCAGCGGAGGCAGCAGAATGAGCAAGTGGAATCTGATCGTGGATGTCGCCGAATGCACCAATTGCCAATTGTGCACACTGGCAATTCAAGACGAGCATGTCGGAAACGAATTTCCGGGTTATGCCGCCGAGATGCCCAAACATGGCCATCACTGGATCGACATCAAGCGCCGTGAACGTGGTCAGGGAACCATGGTCGATGTCGCCTATGCACCGACCATGTGTCAGCACTGCGATGACGCGCCCTGCATCGCTGCAGCGCACGATGGCGCTGTAGCCAAGCGCCCCGATGGAATTGTGGTCATTGATCCGGACAAGGCGAAGGGACAGAAACAGATTGTTGATGCCTGTCCGTATGATGCCGTGTTCTGGAACGAAGATCTGGACATCCCTCAGCACTGGTTCTTTGACGCACATCTGCTGGATACCGGCTGGGCCGCACCCCGTTGTGTCAACGTGTGTCCGACCAGTGCCCTGCGCGCCATCAAGGTGGATGCCGCGCAGATGCAGAAGGTGGCAGAGGACGAAGATCTTGAAGCGCTGCGTCCGGACCTGAACACCAAACCGCGTGTGCATTACAAGAATCTCTGGCGGTTCAATCGGAGCTTTGTCGCCGGGACGGTAAGTGTGGAACGTGACGGGATCGCGGAATGTCTGGAAGGCGCGCGGGTGGTTCTGCGAAAAGACGGAACGGAGATCGATTCTGTGCAGAGCGACGGTTATGGCGATTTCAAGATTGATCGTCTGGAGACCGACAGCGGTAAATACACGCTCGAAGTTTCGGCCGGTGGCTATGCGGCTGTGACCCGCGAGGTTCAGCTCGGTGAAAGCATCAATCTTGGCGATATCCGGCTTTCAGCAGCGGGATGAGTTTGACATCCGGCGGACCGAGAGACTGGGCAGCCTATTACCGAAAGACCGGGGAACGTCCGCCGCGGCCAACGGCGGTGTTTGCACTGGATCGATTTGATGCGGAGCCCGACGCCGCACCGCGTCTGGTGGTCGATCTGGGCGCTGGCGGCGGTCGGGATGTGATTGCGTTTCTGCAGCGTGGTTGGCGGGTGATCGCGATTGATGGTGAGGCGGCGGCGGCCGACTCGTTGCGGGCACGGCAGGATTTGCCAGATGGCGCGCTGCTGGAGACCCGCACGGCACAGTTTGAGGATGCGCATTGGCCGCAATGCGATCTGGTCAATTCCAGCTTTGCCCTGCCGCTCTGTGCGCCGGACCAGTTTGTTGCCGTCTGGGAGAAGATTGTGGGGAGCCTCCTGCCAGGCGGGCGATTCGCAGGACAGTTGTACGGCGAACGCGACAGCTGGGCAGGGCGACCGGGTATGACGTTCCATACGCGGTCCGAGGTCGAACGGCTGTTCGCGAATTTCGAAATCGAGCTCTTCGAGGAGGAAGAGGACGATTCGGAAACACCACGCGGCGAAACCAAACACTGGCACGTGTTTCATGTGGTTGCGCGGTTGCGGGCTGACTAGTCGGCACGGTCCCAGTCAAACAGAGCCGGTTCCTTGGCGAGAAACCGTTCGAGCGCGGCCTTGTGATAGAGGCTGGCATTGGCGGTGGCCTGCGCGTCGGCCTCCGCATCCAAAGCGTCTGTCCGGTTCGATTCGAATGTCTGCCCCATGACGTGTTTTGCCATACGCACCGCTTCGGGTGATGCATCCGAAAAACGTGCTGCGAAGGTTCGGGCGTGATCGAGCAGGATCGCGTCATCGACGATCTCGAGGACAAAGCCGAGATCGCGCGCTTCTTCGGCGTCAACCATGCGAGCGGTGAGAACGAGTTCCTTGGCCCGTTGCAGTCCGACAATACGGGGCAACAGATACATGGCGCCCCAATCGGGCACGAGCCCGATTCGGCCGAAGGACATGACAAACCGTGCCCGTCGGGCCGCGATGACAAAGTCACTGGCAAGGGCGAGGGAAAAGCCTGCACCGGCGGCGGCCCCGTTGACTGCCGCAATGGTCGGAACCGGCAGGTCGAGCCAGCGTTCGAGCGTTTCGTGGGATTCCTTCATGCGGGCCCGCATGGCCTCCGGGCCTTTTTCGGTCATCTCTTGCAGCACGCGTATGTCACCGCCGGCACAGAAGGCCGGACCGGCACCGGTCAGGATAACCGCCGAAATTGTTTTCCCTGCCTGCTCGCCGATTTCGTTGATTGCATCGGCGAACTCGTCGCGTAACACACCGCCGAGCGGGTTTCGGGCCTCGGGCCGGTTGAAGGTGATCGTCGCGATTCCGTCTTGCACATTCAGAATAAGATCTGTGTAGGTCGTGGCCATGTGCCGCCTTCGATTTATGGTGGTAGTGTTGGTGTGTTCCACCATGCAAAGCGCGGCGCCTGGGTGCAAGACCCGGATGCTGCATGCCGAAGGAGAGTCTGATGAGTGATGCTGACTTTATTGAGCCGACCGTTGATCCTGACACCCGGAATCTGACGTATCGCAATGTGGTGGGGCGTAATTTTGGTGGCAGTCGAACCGAAATTTCGGTGCGCGACACGCCGGGTATGGTGACCGATGAGCCCACCAGCCGCGGTGGCATGAATGCCGGGCCGACTCCGGTTGAAACCGTGATGGGAGGATTGCTGGGCTGCGATTCTGTTATCACCGGGATGGTCGCCGAATTGCTCGATTTCGAATATGGCGAGATCGAGTATGTCTGCGATGCCGAAATTGATACACGCGGTGTGCGCGGTGTGGAGGGTGTTCGACCGTATTTCGAAAAGGTGACTGTGCAGAAAACGATCAAGACCAATGAGCCGGCTGATAGAATCGAGAAGCTCAAGAAGAATGTCGAGCAACGTTGTCCGGTGAGCAATCTAATTCGAGATGCGGGGGTCGATCTCCACATCGAATGGATCGTGGTACCGATGTAGGCTGCGCGTCTGGTCTCCATGAAAAAAGGGCCGGCAAATTGCCGACCCTTTTTGTCTGGAGGGACTGCGGTCTAGCGCTTCAGTCGTGCTGACTCTGCAAGAATGGCGCATACAGCGGCGGTGTCTTCATCCGCGCGCCCCTGTGCCATGCCAGCTGTGTAGATGTCTGCACAGGTGCCGAAGAGCGGCGTCGGGCAGTCCAGATTTTTGGCAAAGGTGCCGATGATGCCCATGTCCTTTTGCCAGGTGGAAATCTTCATGGTCGCTTCCGAATAGTCATCTGCCACCATCATGGGTCCGCGCACTTCGAACATTCGTGAGGTGCCCGCACTGTCAGCGATGACGTCAAAGATTGTCTGCGCGTCGAGGCCAGCCTTCATGCCGAGTACGAAGGCTTCACCGGCGGCGATGTTGTGAATTGCGACCAGATGATTGGCGACATACTTCATCTTGCTACCGCTTCCGAACGGGCCGACATAGTAATGCGCGCGGGCAAAGCCTTCGATCACTTCGGTACAGGCATTAGCCGCTACTTCGTCCCCGCTCAGATAGACCGCGAGGTCTTTCACCTGGGCCTGTGCCCCTGTGCCTGATAATGGTGTGTCGAGCATGGTGATGCCGGCCGCGGTCATGGCGTCGTAGTTGCGCTGCTTGTCTTCGATGGGCAGGGTCGAGCATTCCATGATCGTGAAATCGGTGGTGCCGGCATTGGTAAATCCGTCTGTGCCGGTGCACACGGAATCGAGGGCGGCGATGCTGGGAAGCAATGTCAGAACGATGTCGGACTGGGCTGCCACCTCCGCCGGGGAGCCGAGCGCGGTGCCGCCATTTGCGGTGAATGCGGCGGCCTGACCGGCGTTCACATCAAACCCTGCAACGTCATAGCCGGATTTCAGAAAGTTGCCCGAGATCGCCGAACCCATGATCCCGAGACCGACAACTCCAATACGTTTACTCATGTGAATGCTCCTGAAAGAAAATGGCGGGGTATGCCCCTCGTTTCGGCGCGCCTTATAGCATGTCTGCCATGCGCGACGGGGGAAGTAGAACGTGTTATCCCACTGACGCAAAGTCCTCTGGAAAGGGATTGATGGCCTACCTGATATTTCTGCGAGAGAACTGTCGGTTCGTCAGTTTCGGCGTATTTCTGACCATGGCTTCAAGCTTTGGTCAGACCTTCTATGTGGCGCTCTATGGCGCTGACATTCGAGCCGAGTTCGCGCTCAGCAACGGTGATTTTGGCGCCGTTTTTTCGGCTGCCAGTATTGTTGCGGCCGGCGCACTGATCTGGCTGGGGAAGTTCATCGACCGGGTCGACATTCGTCTTTACACGGCTGTGACCCTGACAGCACTGTTTGCTGGGATGATTTTGCTGTCTCGGGCGAATTCTCTGGTGCTCTTTGCACTTGCCATTTTCGTGGTTCGGTTCTGCGGACAGGGCCTGTGTGTCCATATCGCGAGCACATGCATGGCGCGGTATTTCCCCCATGATCGTGGTAAGGCCCTGAGCGTGTCCGGCATGGGGCTTGCGGGCGGAGAAGCCGTGCTGCCCGGTTTGACCTTGTTGCTGATTGCAGACCATGGCTGGCGCGATGCTTGGCTCTGGACTGTTGTTGCGGCTGTGATCCTGGCCTTGCTGCTCCTGCCGCAATTTCTCAAAGGACATAACGAACGACATCGCGCTTTTAGCGAACGTCTGGCCAATGGCGGTGCGGAAACCAAAGTCGTGCGGAGTTGGACACGGGTTCAGGTTCTCCGTGATCGAGGCTTTCAGGCCATCATGTTACTGCTCATGGCATTCCCATACATGGCGACGGGAGTCCTGTTTCATCAAGTGTTCATCGTACAGGCGAGAGGGTGGTCGATCGAGCTGCTGGGAATCGGATTTCTGGCGCTGGCTGTGGCAAAAATCCTGACATCTCTCGTGGTTGGTTCATTGATTGATCGCGTGGGTGCGGTGCGGCTGGTGCCGGCGACATGTCTGCCCTGGATCGTGGCATTTCTGGCGATCTTCCTGTTCGACAATGATCTGGTCATGCTGGTCTATCTGGCGTTGTTCGGCATGGGGATCGGGATGCTGCAACCCATTCTTTCGGCAATGCTCGCCGAGCGCTACGGCGTGGCCAATCTGGGAGGTATCAAGGCGATGTCGACCGCCGGAGTGGTCCTTGCTGCTGCGGCCGCGCCAGCGACTGTGGGCTGGCTGCTCGATGCCGGTGTGAGCATCGATTGGCTGATGATCGGATTTCTGGCCTATCTGTTGCCAGCCGCGGGGATCGCGTATCTGGTCCTCACGCAGGAGCGTAATGAACATTCCTGATCGGACGCACTGTTTGGTGTATTGGCGTTAACCGTTTTTCAAGTCGCTCCGTTCTACCCTGTCCGTTGCTGGGAACCCGCCCGGCAGACCGGAGTGGAACGACATGTCGTTAAACACCTTTATGGCCGTCCTTGTGGGATTTGGCCTTTTCATTGCGGCGCCCGCATTCGGAATGGTCGGGACCCTGATTGGCCTGATCATCATGCTCGACAATATGGGCAACGACCCCTGCCAGATTGGTGCGGGCCTAGCGGTTGCGCTGGTGACAACGCTTTATGGGATCATGCTTGCACGGTTGGTTTTCGCGCCGGCTGCGGCGAAGCTGCAGCAACGCGAAGAGATATTTCGGTTCCGCAATTACATGATCGTGGAAGGCCTATCCATGCTCGCCGATGGCGCCAGCCCGCGACATATCTAGGATCACATGAACAGCTATCTCGATCCGACGATCCGCTACGACATTGATCGCTAGCTCAAGGGACGTGGTGCCAGGACAGCACAAAAGGCAGACGAACAAGCTGCAGATAAGTCGGCTGAAAAGGCCAAACCAGCAAATGCGGCGGCTTAGTTTTCATGATGCGGCAACGCAAATCCTTCTATCGCCCTCTCGACAGGGTGCAAGAGGATGAGAGCCACGCCTGGCTCCTTACCTTTGCGGATGCTGTGACCCTGCTGCTGGCGTTCTTCGTCATGCTGATGAGTTTTTCCAAGGTGGATATCGTGACCTTTGAACAGGTCAAGGCGGGGATCGCCCGCGATCTGGGACAGCGTTCCATCGCACGTCCTGCCGCACAATTGCGTGCGGAACTGGACCGGCTGGTCGATTCCCTAGGTGTTGCAGATGCGGTGCATATCAATATTTACGAACGCGGGGTCGTGCTCGAACTTGGCATCCAATGCATTCTACCTGCCCGGCACGGCCACATTGCGGCCCGAGGCTCGACCTATTCTTGAACGTGTGGCGGAAACTCTTAAAACACCGGTCTACAGCAAGTTCCGGATCGCGATTGAGGGGCACACGGACGACAATCCGATTTCCAATGATTGTTTCGCCTCGAACTGGGAATTGTCTGCGGCGCGTGCCACCAACATCGTCCGATTGTTCGCGGCTCGTGAAATCCCGGTACGGCGTATGCGGGCGGTTGCGTTTGCCGATACACAACCGAAAGTTCCCAATCGCAACAGCGCCGGAGAAGCTTTGCCGGAGAATCAGGCAAAGAACCGAAGGGTTCTGGTACGCATTCATCGCTAAGGCATCTGGTTTGCCTTTGCGTCAGGTTTGACTTTTTCCTTCTGAATCGTAGCTTGTGTGCTTGATCACTTATCACCCGGCGCAGCATAGTCATGGAATTTCTCAATCAACTCTGGATGCCGTTTGTCGATTTCTGGGCAATCACCAGAGACGTTCTCGACAATACGGCCTTTGGCACAAGCTTCGGGCGTATTCTGATCGCCGTGCTCGTGTTCGCTTTCCTGATGATTGCGCGCGGGTTGTTTGCATGTTTTATCATTGGCTGGTTGAAACGGGCGGTTAAGCAGACCCGAAACCAGATCGACGATCGGATGGTTGAGGCGCTGGAAATGCCGTTGCGCTTTATTCCCGTCGTTCTGGGATTCTTCATCGCCACGGAAGTTCTGCAGCTTGAAGGAACCTTCGATACGCTGGCATTGCGCCTGACGCGATCCCTCATCGTGTTCACGATGTTCTGGGGAGCCATCGCGCTTGTTGAACCGATATCCCTGCTGTTCGGGCGGGTTCGGGACGTTCTGACATCCACAATGCGGGATTGGATTCTCAAGGCGGTTAAAATACTGCTCGGCGTTGTTGGTGCCGCAGCGGTGCTGCAGCTCTGGGGAATCGAGATCGGGCCTCTGGTCGCCGGGCTGGGGCTCTTTGGCTTGGCGGCAGCTCTCGCGGCGCAGGACCTGTTCAAGAACCTTCTCTCCGGTGTCCTGATCATCGCCGAAAAACGGTTCAATCCCGGTGACTGGATACGTGTCGAAGGTGTCGTCGAGGGCACCGTCCAGTCCATCGGTTTTCGTTCAACGATGGTGCGGCAGTTCGATAAAGCCATAGTGCAGGTGCCGAATGCGAAGCTCGCGGACACCGCTGTCGTGAACTACTCGGAAATGTCCCATCGGCGCATTTACTGGAAGATCGGCGTCCTCTACGACACATCCGCCGATCAGCTTCGGGAAATTCGTGATGGCATCGAGGCTTATATCCTTGGCGATGAGGCATTTGCAAAACCGGAAGACGTCGCCACCTTCGTGCGGATTGACAGCTTCAACGACAGCAGCATCGACATCATGGTCTATTGTTTCACCAAGACCACGGTCTGGGGGGAATGGCTGGCGGTCAAGGAGCAGTTGGCATACAGGATCAAAGAGATTGTAGAGGGTGCGGGATCCGCTTTTGCGTTCCCCAGTCGCTCGCTGTATCTCGAGGCCGTGCCTGCAGATGCGCCGGAAGAGTTTTCACCGCCGGCAAACGGGCCTGACACGAAACCCGACACTCAGTAGTCCAGATCGGCAACATCGCGCTCCAGCGCATCGATATCGGCCGCATCAATAACCCGTTGAGCCATCCGGAAACTGAATCCGGCGCGGGCCATCGCTGCGAGATCGCGATCCCGTCGTTCGGTACGCTCAGCGGGACTGCGCCAGGGGCCGAACCGTCGCCGACGGGCATAGTTGCGTGCAGCAACCAGTTCGGCATTGGCGTGGGTTTCCTCGAGTGCGCGCAACGCGGTCTCGATATCCTCGTCTCCGACGCCTTTGACTTTGAGGGCCATGGCGATCTTGCGTCGGGACGCCCCCCCACGGTGCAGACTGAGGGCCCGAGTTTCGGCAAAAGCACGATCATCGACCAGGCCGCGGTTCACCAGATCTGCGACGATCTCGTCGATCCAGATCTGTCCTTCCTGCTGGTCGGTCTCGTGCAGCCGGGCCGAACGTGTGACCCGGCGCATCAGGACAGATTTCAAATGTTCGGCGGAGGTCGCGTAGCGGTCGATATAATAGAGGGCAGCCTTACGCAGCCGTTCCTGGGTGGCAGGTTTGGGTTTGCGTCGTTTTTTGTCGGATGTCTGCTCGGTCATGGGCCAACGCCTTGTTTAACAAATAGCGCGCGCCTAATGTCCCGGCGACGGAGAGATGAATGACTGAAACTGCAGAAAATCAGGAAGCTGCGGCGGCGACGATCCGGGCGCAGGGGACCCACACGCCGAAGGTGTGCGAGTTCGGGCATGTGAACTGGCGCGGCCTGTGGACCCTTTATCACCGCGAGGTCAAACGCTTCTTCAAGGTGTTTACGCAAACTCTGGCTGCTCCCGTTGTCACGACACTTCTCTTCTACACCATCTTCACGGTGGCGCTCCAAAATCGCGTAGGAACTGTTGGTGATGCACCTTTTGCCGTGTTTCTGGCACCGGGTCTGATCATGATGACGATCCTGCAGAACTCGTTTGCCAATACCTCCTCCTCGATGATGACCTCAAAGATTCAGGGCAACATTGTCGATGTCCTGATGCCGCCGATCAGCCCTCTGGAAATGTTGTGTGGTTTTCTCGCGGGCGGTTTGACGCGGGGATTCATTGTTGGTGTGTCGGCGACGATCGCCATGTCTTTCCTGGTCGATTTCCCGTTTCACAATATTGCGGCCATTCTGTTTTTTGCCCTAACAGCTTCGGCCATGCTCGCCCTTCTGGGTATGATCGGGGGTATCTGGGCGGAGAAATTTGACCATATGGCGGCGATCACCAATTTTGTGATTGTGCCCCTGTCGTTCCTTTCGGGCACTTTCTATTCGATTCAGCGCCTGCCGGAAATCTGGCAGATCGTGGCTCAGTTCAATCCCTTCTTTTATGCGATTGACGGGTTTCGCTATGGCTTCATCGGTCAGGGTGACGCGCCGTTCTGGCTTGGCGCGATGGTGATGATCGGTGTCGATATTCTGCTGTTTCTGGCCGTCCATCGGATGCTCGTATCCGGTTACAAGCTCAAATCCTGACGACGCGATGGTTGATCGATCCGATCTGCTGCTTGGGGGAGTTCCAGTTGCCCGGCGGTTTGGTCTCTTCAACTGGCTGGGTCTGGCGACATTTTACCGGCGCGAAATGGCGCGTAACTTCAAGATATGGAAAATCACACTGGCGGCACCGGCTATTCGGGCAGTGTTGTTTGCCAGTGTTTTCGGTCTGGCGATCGATCACGAAAACGCCGTGATGGGCGGATTGCCGTTCATGACCTTCCTGATACCCGGATTGGTCACGGTGGCCGCTCTGGAGCGCGCGTTGGAATCTTCGGCATTCTCGATTGTTTACGACAAGATGGAGGGGATTTTCGGTGACCTTGCCGTTCTGCCCCTCACGCCCGGTGAGCTCGTGCTGGGGTTTTCTGCGGCAGCTGTGTCCGGCAGTCTGATGGTGGCGGTGGTCGTGTGGGCAGCCCTGCTGCCCTTTGGGGAGGCTCTGCCATACAATCCGTTGGCACTGCTGTTTTTCGTGGCCATCGGCAGTCTAATGATCGGTCTGTTCAGTCAGATTGCGGGTCTATGGGCACGGAAGTGGGACTACATCACGTCGGTGCAGACATTCATCTTCCTGCCGTTTGTCTTCTTTTCCGGTGTGTTCTTTTCACTGGACGAATTGCCTGCTTTTCTGCTGCCCGTCGCACGGGCCAATCCTGTGTTCTATATTGTGGACGGCATTCGATTTTCGCTGACCGGACAGGCAGAAGTTTCTCCGGTGGTCGGGGCCGTGGTCTGTGTCGGAGTTGCAGCAATCCTGTGGGTGGTGAGTTATCGTCTTTTTTCAATTGGTTACCGAATGAAAAGCTAGTCAGTTGCGGCGTTGACTTCCGCAGCGTCATTTTCGATAGTCACTGGCTTTTTCGCGGTGCAGCAAAGTGCCGTCCATAGACAAGCTGGAGTGAAGACCATGAATGCGGTGATGCCGACATACGGTCACCCAACCGTTTCGTTCGAAAAGGGTG
>Ga0055584_100000854_pt1 | contig 29350 bp, 27 predicted proteins | sample OSDHelmetaG_FD_58716 | JGI IMG/M metagenome (GOLD analysis project Ga0055584, IMG submission 58716) | Pelagic marine sediment microbial communities from the LTER site Helgoland, North Sea, for post-phytoplankton bloom and carbon turnover... | ecosystem: Environmental > Aquatic > Marine >... | reverse complement strand
TAACCAACTGCTGGGTCAAGGTGCTCGCACCGCGCCAGGCTCGCCCGCGATTGACGACGTCATGCACAACCTCAATCATCGCGCCGACGTCGTAGCCAGGATGCCTAAAGAAACGTAAATCCTCAGCTGACTGCAGCGCCACATCGAGTAGTGGCGGCATAGCGTGCGATGGCGTCCAGTTAGGGCCGTCATCGCCCGAGCGTTGCGTGCGCGACCCGCCGCCGCTATCAGGAACAACATAGTCGAAAGGGCCGTTTTGGTAAGCCGAAAAGTCTATGCCAGTTCCATATACTTCGAAGTGATCGAGGCACGCGTCCAGCTCAAGCGGGCCGCCAAACAAGCGATAGTAGAGCTGCGCAGACGCATCTCCACGCAGTTGCGGACGCTGCGGCAACTCGACGAAACCGGGGATCGTTTCCAGCAGGTGCTTGACTGGCGTCGGTGGCAGCGTTGCGCTAAATCGGCAGCCCTGTGTGCCACTACAATTTGATCCGAACTGGATCTGTGTACGGCCGACATCGATAAACCCATCCCAGCCGCGATGAGTGCGACGCACACGCATATCAACAGCGTTGATACGCATTGATTTGCGCCCGACAATTTCACCTATAACACTTAGCTGGCGTAGTCTCACATTGACCGGCCATGCATGGCTTGGCGTAAGCTCCGCCTCGATGCGCCCGCGCAACCAGGCCAAGTCAATTCGACCAATACCATGCAAGCGGGTTGCGTCACGCAGGTCCGCGCTGCCGCTTAGCTGTGGACCTGCCAAGTTCAATTGCCCATCGTTGATTCGGACACTGATATCGCTTGCGATCGTGCGTCCGCGCCACTGCACTCGTAGCCTTTTAATGGTGAGATCTAGTAAGCAATTTGGCAGCTCAAAATCTTCGGCAACAAGCGCTCCTGAGGTGGCAGCGTCGGCGCTAGGTGACATGGAAGGCTCGCTAGCAGGCACGCTATCAACGTCTACTGCGGCTGAATTTTGCTCAGCAGGTTTGCGCTTGCGGCCGAGCCATGCACTCGGATCGATTGTCAGGTCTTCAACGGTGATACGAGGCGGAGCGCCCAAGGCCACTTGTACGAGCTTGGCCCGCAAGCCCGGTGCCTTTACGCCTAACAACTGCCACTGTGAGCCGCTAAACTCGGCTGAATCCCAAGTAATTCCAGCTTCTGACAAGCCGCTCAGCTTAAGCATTTCATCCAGCTCAAAGCCGTGCGTAAGAGCGGGGGCTGCGAGTGCCATCAAGCAGCCGAACGTATGTGCCAATGGGCACCCAAGCCGCCATCTGCACCTATGCGATAGTCGCGAGAAAAGCCGAAATAGAATGCCGAGGAGCAAGTGCCACAGATTCAAATGAGTGCTCGCTCACGCAGCGATTCACGCAGGCCACGCGCGTTCTCGAATACGATTCCATCAATACCTTGTGCGCGGGCAGCTTCTACGTTTGCCGCCATATCGTCCACAAATACCGCTTGCGTCGAATCTAAGCCAAATCGCTGCAACGCTAAGCGGTAGATGCACGCCTGCGGTTTGCGCATCTGCTCAACTCCGGACACCACGACGTCGGTAAATTTATCCAAAAAACTGAAGTCATATCGCGTGTGCCTAATGACGCGTTGTGGCGGCCAGACCTGCGCTGGCCAGTTAGTTAGGCCGAACAAGGCGACGCCCGCATTCGCGAGCTCCGTCACCACGGCAATGCTGTCATCCATTGTGCCGCGCACAAATTCGGCCCAGCGATACACGTAGATATCAATCGCGCCGTGTAAGTCGGGACGTGCGTGACGTAGGCAGTGCACGCACTCGGCGAGCGGCAAGTCTTTGCGGTCATGCACGGCGTCATAGATAAGCCGCCAGTCGTTGGCGAAGAATGCCTCTAGTTCTGACTCAGTGTTGAACAACGGTTGTAGCGCTGGACGTGGGTTCCAATCGATTAACACATTACCCATGTCGAATATGACGGCGCGCGGTGCTTCATGCATGCAACTGGCCTGTGCGCGTTGACTGGCTGCATGTCACTAGATCATCGCCACTGGTCGTACTGGGCATCCTGTTGCACCTTTGAATTTCGTCGCCAATAGCATAAAGCAGAAACTGCTGTGGCCGGCAGCGGCGAGTTCATCGGTTTTCAAGTTCTCAATTAGATACACCCCCGCCTCGACCAGTGTGTGTTGATGCACTGGCAATATTGCTTGCGGATGGGCCGGATTCGGGATCACTTCTACCGCCATATTGTCGCTTGCGATCGCTACCACGCCGCGTTGCGTCAACCACTGCGCCGCGCCCTCATCAATGCCGGGTTCGCCCGCTACGTAACGCTCATTGTCTTGCATAAACCATTGGCCCCAGCCCGTGTGCACGCAGACAACATCACCCTCACGGATGCTGATGCCAGCACTTTCCTCAGCGCGCGCCAAGTCATCGCGGCTTACTGCTCGGCCTGCGTCCAAGGCATTCGCACCGTCCAGTTTCGATACGTCCAACAACACCCCGCGAGTAATAATTGGCGGCACATTTTCAATGCCGAGGCTGACCAAGCCTAGATCGTCCACTTCATCTTCAAACGCTCGGCCACCATAGAGCTCGGCGCCAATAGTCGCGTGTCCAAGCGCATCGATATGTGTGCCAACGTGTGTAGTCATCTCGATGCGTTCTAATGAAGTGCCAGCATCGTTGGTGGCACCCAGCTTGCGGCGCCGGCGTACGGTGTTATCCGCACGTATCGACATGGTCATGATGTATGGCGTTTGATTAGGCGCGATACGCGGTGCGTTGTTCTCAATTACGTGGCCTAGATCGATAAGCTCACCGCTGCGCACACTTTGCAATGCTGCTAATCGCCGCTCGGGCGTTAGCAAGTTGCCAGCGCCAAGGGTGTCACCGATTCCCCAACGCGCGGACGGGAAGCCAGAGTGATCGTGTATGCATCTGCTCACATTAGTACTCCGAATGGTTGACTGACACGGTCCGTTGTAGACTGCCTAGGATAACCAGTTCTGACCACTACGGAGCATCATTGATGAAAGCCGCCGTTCTCTACGAAGCCAATCAACCGCTGCAGATTGAAGATGTTAGCGTAAGTAAACCTGGGCCGCATGAGGTGCTGCTACGCACCGCTGTTGCCGGTCTGTGCCATTCGGATTTGCACTTCATGGAAGGCTTATATCCGCACCCACTGCCGGCAGTTCTAGGCCATGAATCCTCTGGTATCGTTGAACAAGTCGGTTCTGAAGTGACCTATGTCAAGCCGGGCGATCATGTCGTGACTTGCCTGTCGGTGTTCTGCGGCACATGCGAATACTGCAATACCGGTCGCCCGGTGCTGTGCAACAACACTGAAGTCAAAATGCTGCCGGGTGTGTCGGAACGACACAGCTGGGAGAAGCCGGGTCGCTTGCACACTTTCCTAAACCTTTCATCGTTCGCTGAGCAGATGCTGGTGCACGAAAATGCGATAGTAAAGATCCGCAAGGACATGCCGCTTGACCGCGCGGCGCTGATCGGCTGCGGTGTGATCACCGGCTTTGGCGCGGCGGTGAATACTGCCAAAGTAACCGCTGGCGAAACGGTTGCCGTGATTGGCTGCGGTGGTGTTGGTATGGCCGCCATCAACGGCGCGTATGTTGCGGGGGCTGCGCGCATCTTCGCAATCGACACGAATCCGGCCAAGCTACAGCTTGCAACCAAGATTGGCGCAACCGACCTGATAAATCCTAATGACGGTGATCCTGTTGAGCGAATAAAGGAGCTCACCGGCGGCGGAGTGCATCACGCAATCGAGTGTTTGGGGCTCAAGTTAACCGCTGAGCAATCGTTTCAAATGCTTGGCTTCGGTGGCACTGCGACAATCGTCGGCATGGTGCCATTTGGTGAGAAAATTGAATTGCATGGCTTTGATTTCTTAAAAGAGCGCAAGATTCAGGGCTCGTCCATGGGCTCGAATCGCTTCCGCGTTGATATGCCGAGACTCATCGAGTTGTATATGCAGGGCCGCCTGCATCTCGACGATTGGATTTCTGATCGCATCACGCTCACTGAAATCAACGACGGCTTTGCAGCAATGAAGCAAGGTAAAACCGTGCGCACGGTGATCGATTTCGGAGTCGGCTAGCAAGCATCTGTTGCTGCGCGTTTATGACCCAAGCTGGCGCTAGGGTTGCGTCGGCGCAGCGCCGGCAGCCTGCGCGAGCTAGCGCATATCTACAATTGGCCCGACCATCCGTGTCGGGTCCGTTCACACTCCTTGATACCGACGCTCAATCATGACAATACAAAAACTACTCATTGCCAATCGAGGCGAGGTCGCAGTGCGAATTGCGCGCAGTGCGGCCGATCTGGCCATCCGAACCGTCGCGGTGTATTCGCGCGACGAGGCAGATGCCTTGCACTGGCGGCGCTGCGACGAGGCAGTTGCGCTTAGCGGACATGGTGTGCGTGCTTACTTGGACGCGGCCGCTTTGATAGATGCTGCAAAATCAACTGGTTGTGATGCAATCCATCCTGGTTGGGGCTTTGTCAGTGAAGACGCCAGCTTTGCGCGGGCTTGCGAAGCGGCGGGCTTAAGCTTTGTGGGGCCAACTGCGGCTCAGCTTGAGCGGGTCGGTGATAAGTTGGCAGCGCGCGCGCTCGCTGAGGATGCCGGTGTCGCGGTACTGAAAGCCTCCAAAGCGCTCGACAGTCTCGAGCAGTTGCATGAATTTCGCGCCGCACACGCGCCCGCTCAGGCGATCATCTTAAAGGCGTCCGCTGGGGGCGGCGGGCGTGGAATGCGTATCGTCGAGCCCGATAACGATGGCGAAAATGCGCTCGCACAGTGCGCAGCCGAAGCGGCTGCAGCGTTTGGCGATGGGACCATCTATGCCGAAACATTTGTGTCGCGCGCACGGCATATCGAAGTGCAGATTTTGGGTGATGGCCAAGGCGGGATCACGCACCTGTGGGAGCGCGAATGTACCCTGCAACGCCGCCATCAGAAACTGATCGAAGTCGCCCCCGCACCGCACCTGCCAGCAACTGTACGCGACCCGTTGTTAGAAGCGGCGATGCGCATGGCCAGCAAGCTCAATTATCGTGGCTTGGCGACCTTCGAATTCTTGGTCGATGCGCAAACTCATGCACATTTCTTTATCGAGACGAATCCGCGCCTGCAAGTTGAGCACACCGTAACTGAAGCTATTACTGGGCTCGATTTGGTGGCGCTGCAATTGCAGGTCATAGGCGGCGCGAGCTTGGCTGATTTGGGTTTAAGCCAAGCCCCAGCGCCGGCGAGCGGATTTGCAATTCAGGTGCGTATAAACGCCGAGACCCTGGCGGCGGACACCAGTCCACGGCCAGCAGGTGGCGCTCTCGAGCGCTTTGAGATGGCCAGCGGGCCTGGCGTGCGCGTAGACACGGCAGCGCAAACCGGTCAGCGCATCAGCCCCTCATTCGATTCGCTGTTGGCGAAGCTAATCGTCGCGAGCCCTGGCGCGTCATTTGCGCAGGCCCTACGGCGCACTGCCAGAGCGACAAGCGAGTGCGTAATTACCGGTACTGATACTAACCTCGCATTAGCGCAAACCCTGCTGTCGCACCCTGAGGTGGTTGCGGGGCGCTGGTACACGCGTTTGGTAGAAGACAATGCAGCTGAATTAATGGCCAGCGCTGTCGCGATCGAACCAGCGCCGGTGAGCGCGGTGCCAACGGTACAATCCCAGCCAGCGGCGCACAAGCGACTACCAGTGGGCGCTACCGCAGTGGTATCGCCAATGCGTGGCTCGATAATTGAAATTGGAGTCGCGCTTGGCGATAGCGTCCAGCGGGGGCAAACGCTGGCAACACTCGAAGCGATGAAAATGCATCACCTGGTCGATGCGCCTGTGGCTGGAATTGTCGCCGCCGTGTTAGCGCGGCCAGACGCAACTGTCGATGAGGGTGACGCGCTCATTGCCATAATGCCGGATGACACCGACACAGATGTTGATACCGCCGAACGTGAGCTCGATTTAGATGCGCCGCGCGCTGACTTAGACGAGGTCCGTGCGCGTCACGCGATTGGCTTGGATGAGAATCGCCCGATCGCGGTACAAAAGCGCCGCCGCATCAATAGCCGCACGGCACGCGAGAACATCGCTGACCTAATGGACGCAGACAGTTTTCTGGAATACGGCGCATTGACGATCGCCGCGCAACGCAGCCGCCGCAGTATTGAAGATCTTATGGATAACACGCCGGCCGATGGCATGGTCACAGGGCTTGGCACGGTTAACGCGGATAAATTTGGCGCGGAGGCGGGGCGCTGTGCAGTGGCGGCTTATGACTACACCGTCCTTGCGGGTACCCAAGGGCACGTGAATCACAAGAAAAAGGACCGACTGTTCGAGCTTGCGCAAGAGTGGGAGATACCGTTTGTGTTCTTCACCGAAGGCGGTGGCGGGCGCCCGGGCGATGTAGACACCGAAGATCTGATCATGAGTTGGCTGGATCTGATGACCTTCACCACGTGGCCACAAATGAGTGGTGCGGCACCGCGGATTGCGATCAATTCGGGGCGTTGTTTCGCCGGGAACGCAGTGATTTTCGGTTGTGCGGATATTACCATCGCGACGCGTAATTCAAATATTGGCCTGGCAGGGCCTGCCATGATTGAAGGCGGTGGGCTCGGCAAATTTAAGCCGGAAGACATCGGCCCAATCGAGGTTCAAAGCGCAAATGGCGTGGTCGACATAGCGTGCGAAGATGAAGCTGAAGCAACCAGCATTGCGCGCGACCTACTCGGCTGCTTCCAAGGGCGTGTCAGCGAGTGGGATCAGGCCGATCAACGCGTGTTGCGACACTTAGTGCCAGAGAATCGGGTACGGGTTTACGACGTGCGCAATATTATCAATGCGCTTGCTGATAGCGCTTCGGTGATAGAGCTCCGACGCGACTATGGCGTGGGTATGATCACTGCAATTGTGCGTATAGAAGGGCGGCCATTTGGACTCATCGCTAATGATTCGCGCCACCTTGGCGGTGCGATTGATGGTGATGGCGGCGAAAAAGCTGCGCGATTCTTACAACTGTGTGATGCCTACGGTCTACCGGTTGTTTCACTATGTGATACCCCAGGGTTCATGGTCGGGCCGGACAGCGAGAAAACCGCTGCGGTGCGGCGTGGTTCCAGGCTCCTGATCGCGTCCGCGAACCTGAGCGTGCCGCTGTTTACCGTGGTACTGCGTAAGGGTTATGGCCTCGGCGCGCAAGCGATGGCAGGTGGTAGCTTTCACCAGCCGTTTTATGTTGTCGCTTGGCCTACGGCTGAGTTCGGTCCGATGGGGCTAGAAGGTGCGGTTGAGTTGGGCTTTCGCAAAGAGCTTGAAGCAACGCCAGACGAGAGCGCGCGCAAGGTGTTGTACGACCAACTGGTCGGCAAGATGTACGCCAAAGGCAAGGGCATCTCGGTAGCGCAGACATTTGAGATCGACGCAGTGATTGATCCAGCTGACACGCGCAAATGGTTAGTGCGCGGCATCAATGCGGCTGGCACACGGCGCACCAAACGCCGACGCTATGTCGACGTCTGGTGATGACGCGAGGCTCTTAATGTCGCGTTCAGCCGCTCTCGGTCTGCGCTGGCCAAGCTGGCCACCCGCGCAGACCGAGAGCCACCGCCTCAATTCAGGCGCGCGACTTCGGCCATAGTCTCAACCGCCTGCATATCGGGGTGACGCAGTACCAAGCTAGTTGCACCGCTGTCTTGCCATGCGACATAACGCTCCTTAATGCGCTCGATCGGCCCGAACATGCCTTTCATGTCGACCCACTCATCTGGCACAGTGTTTATCGCTTCTTCCTTGTGGCCAGCCAAATACAGTTCTTGGATGCGATTAGCGGCGTCGCCAAAGCCGCGCCGGGTCATCATCTCGTGATGGAAGTTCTTTGATTTCGCGCCCATACCGCCCACATAAAGTGCGATGTCAGCTTTCTGTTTAAACAGCGCTTGTTTGACGTCTTTGTCGACCACCACAGGCACACCTGCATACACCTCGAAATTTTCCATCGATTTGCCGCCCCCAGCGCGCGCGAAGCCTTGTTCCAACCACGGTTGGTACTCAGGCAAGGCTCCAGGTAAGAAACCTAAGGGCAACCAACCGTCTGCCACTTCGCCAGTCAAACGCACAGTGGATTCATTGCCAGTGCCAAGCACGATCGGAATGTCCGGGTTCATGTGCAAGATGGATTTAAGCGGCTTGCCGAGACCAACACTGCCTTCACCATGAAATGGTAATGCAATTTCTTTACCGTCATGGATGACCGGTTCTTCGCGCCGCCAGATTTTCTTCATGATCTGGACGTAGTCTTTGATGCGATAGTACGGGCGTCCCCACGGCTGGCCGTACCAACCTTCCACGATCTGTGGTCCAGAAACGCCGATGCCGATGACGACGCGGCCGCCGCCTGCCAATGCGTCGATGGTAGCCGCTTGCATCGCCGCGTTTGCCGGCGTGCGCGCTGATAGCTGAATAATCCCGGTGCACAGTTTGATGCGCTGAGTCTTGGCGGCAAGGTAGGCCAGCGGCGTCATCGCATCTGAGCCGTAAGCCTCTGCAGTCCACACCGAGTCGTAGCCGAGAGATTCGGCGCGTTGAATCAGCTCAACAGGGATGTTTAGGTGGCGACCTGAGTAACCGATCGCGATGCCTAGTTTCATAGTTTTTCTCCAACGTTGCCGTGGGCAATTTCGGTTTGTAGTGGCTGACGTGGCACGCGTATAAGTGTCATCACAGCACGATGACGCGGTCGCCGCTGCGCACGATTCCTTCGCTTAATACGGCCCCGTAGACCCCTGCTGAGGTTTCATGGCCTTGCGCAATCTGGCGCAAGATTTTGGGATTTGACTCGGCCGTATCTGGGTCTAGCGTAACCATTGCGCAACGCGGATCGCGCTCCAAAACACTGATCACAACTTGCTCGCCTAGTTGTAATCGTTGGCCAACAAGAGCGTCTTCTGCAAAACCCTCGGCGTCACCAAGATCCAGATATACGTTGGCACGAAAGCGTCGTGGGTCAACCTCAAATCCCACCTCCGAACCGAGTTGGCGCGCAGTCTGCAATGAAAACAACGACAGCGGTCGACAATCAGCAAAACCTTTGTCGGAACGGCGCAGCTGTGGTGCGCTCGAACGCCCGAGCTGAGTCGCTAATAGTTGTGCCAACGCTGGGTCGTCCACCGCAAAAGTTGTGCCGCTAGGCGTGTTGACATCAATCACCAGATCGTCAGCACTCGCGTACATTGGTGCGACCCCAGGTGCAAGGTTTTGCGCCGCCTCGAGATTGGGCGGCATATAGGAGTTTGCGGCGTCGCGGAATCGCGGTGTGAACAGGATCATGTCGCGCAACTCGCGCCCGGTGAGCCACGGAAATCCAGCGCGGCCCTGGGTATCGTGAAACACACAAAGACGGTCACCGTAGACGCCTGAGAAGCCGAAGAAAACTTGTTCAAGCGCTTCCCCGTGCATGCTTTTTACCGGGTAACGCCACAAGCTTTCGACGGAGCCAATATCGCTCATGACTCGGCCTCGCCGTGTGGATACCACGCTGGCTTGCGCTTCTCTAAGAAGCTCGCCAAACCTTCTTCGGCTTCGTCGCTTAAGCGAATAGTGGCATGCGGCACTGACATTTCCTCCTCCTCTAGTGCGCTGAAATATAGCGACGCGTATTTCAGAATCGATTGTTTAGATGCCGCCAGCGCAGCGGGTGGGCAATGCAGTAAGGCATCGATAATAGGGGCAACTGTGGCGTCCAGCTGGTCCGCCGCGCAGACTTCATCAGCTAAGCCAATCTCCGCAGCTCGGCGGCCATCGAAACGCTCACAGGTCATGCTGTAGCGTCGCGTGCGCCCGGGGCCCAATCGTGCAATCAACTGCGGATAGATCGGGCTTGCCATCAAGCCCCAGCGTGCTTCGGTGATCGAGAAGATCGCGTCCTCGGCTGCGATCACAATGTCACAGGCGGTCGCGATACCAGTGCCACCGCCGAAACAACCGCCGTGTACCAGTGCAATGGTTGGTTTCAGGACCGTTGTGAGGCCTTGAATGGCGCGGGTAGTATTGCGCGAAATTTGCAGGTTTTCTTCCCAACTCTTGTCCCGATTAGCGCGCACCCAGGCTAAGTCAGCGCCCGCCTGAAAGTGTTTGCCATTACCGCGTATGACAATTACTCGAACCTTATCGTCGCTAGCAAACTCGCCGACTAGATCGATGAATTGCGAGATCATCTCACCGTTGTAGGCATTGTTAACCTTGGGGCGATTGATGGTTATCGTCGCAACCCCATTTGCGGCGACATTGGTCAATAAAACTGGCTCAGACACACAGGTCTCCTTGGCTTATGAGCATATCCGCGTCGCGTCTTGAGTCAGCCATCGAGCTAGCGCAAATTGCTTACATGACCGACGCGCGGCTAGTTAGGCTACAACTTAGCGTATCTGTCCGTCACACTAACAGCGTCAAATGCGTGTGGCAGCGCCGACGCGTGCGTACCAACTCCCTAACTATGAGGCGCTCAAGCATGAGCTTAATCGCAAACTGGTCATACCCGACAGCCATCCGCTTTGGTGCCGGTCGTATTGACGAACTTGGTGAAGCGTGTCTCGCAACCGGCATGCGCAAACCGCTGCTGGTCACAGATCGTGGCTTGGCGGCGCTGCCACTGACCGCGCGCGCGCTGGATATCTTGGCTGGCGCAGGGCTCGGGCGCGGCCTATTTAGCGATGTTGATCCGAACCCGACTGATGTCAATTTAGCGGCTGGGGTGCGCGCATTTGTAGAAGGCGGACATGATGGCGTTGTGGCCTTTGGCGGCGGCTCTGGTTTGGATCTTGGCAAACTGGTTGCATTCATGTGTGGGCAATCACGCCCGGTGTGGGATTTTGAAGACATCGGTGATTGGTGGATGCGCGCGGATGGCAACGCAATTGTGCCGATTGTGGCGGTACCGACTACCGCTGGCACTGGTTCAGAGGTTGGCCGCGCTGGCGTCGTTACGAATTGCGAAACGCAGGTTAAAAAGATCATTTTTCACCCAAAAATTCTCCCTTCAATAGTCATATGCGACCCGCAGTTAACCGTTGGTATGCCGACGGCGATTACGGTAGGGACGGGCATGGATGCGTTTGTGCATTGTCTGGAAGCTTATTGCAGCCCCACGTATCATCCGCTGTCGCAAGGAATTGCTTTGGAAGGCATGCGCTTAGTCAACGACAATTTGCCGCGTGTAGTCGCCAATCCCAACGATCTTGAGGCGCGCGCGCATATGATGAGTGCCGCGGCCATGGGCGCCACCGCGTTCCAGAAAGGCCTGGGAGCAGTGCACGCGCTCGCTCACCCAGTTGGTGCACACTTCAATACTCATCACGGCATGACCAACGCAATCATTATGCCGACCGTACTTGAGTTCAATCGCGAGTTCGTTGATGAGAAACTCGCCAGAGCTGGCGCCTACCTGGGTGTCGGGAATAGTTTTGACGCGTTCTTGGCACAAGTATTGAAACTGCGTAGAGATCTGGGCGTAGCGGACAAGCTAAGTGCACTGGGAGTTAGCAACGCGCCGATCGATAGGCTTGCCGAGGAGGCCGTCGGCGACCCCAGTGCCGGAGGCAATCCGCGAGAATTGACCCTTGATGCAGCCAAACAGCTTTATGCCAAGTGCCTTTGAGGTGAATTGTTTGAGTAAGCGGCGGTGAAGCGTAGACAGGCCATATTCAAGACGTTGTGTGTACCACTCGTGTGGAGCTTGAGCGGCTGCAGTGCACGCGAGATGGTGGTGCTCACGGGTGCGACCATGGGCACGTATTACCGCATTAGTCTCGGTGTGGATAACGATAGGCGCAAGCCGATGCTGTCGCCACAGGAACTTGGCGCATTGCGTTTACGCATTGACGCCCGATTGCTCAGCCTCGAGCGGCAAATGTCTACGCATCATGCGAACTCCGACTTATCAATATTCGCGCGCACGCCGATACATGAACCGCTGCGCTTGGGAGATGACACGCGCATCGTCGCCCGCGCCGCACAATCGGTGCATGCATATAGCGAAGGGGCTTTTGATCCAAGCGTCGCCGCGCTAGTGGAGGCCTGGGGCTTTGGTCGCGGGCCGTCGCGTGCAACGCCCTTGTCTATCACCGACATAGCTAATTTGCGTTCCGCCGCCGACATGCGCCGGCTGGTATGGCGTCGTGACCGACTACAAAAGTCGCAGCCGATCGCACTCGATCTCAATGCCATCGCAAAAGGTTACGCGGTAGATTCGATCTGTCAGCTCTTGCGCGAGCATGGCTGCAGTGATGTCCTGGTCGACATCGGTGGCGAGATGCGCGCAGCCGGGCGTAAATCTGGTGCGCATAGGTGGCGCGTAGGTATTCAGAATCCGCGCGCCTCCTTAGCCGAGCCGCTGTTCGCCTTCGAACTCCGGGACCAAGCAATCGCGACTTCAGGCGACTATCGCCAATTCTTTGAGTATGCCGGGCGGCGCTATTCCCACACCATCGATCCGCGCAGCGGCGCGCCTGTTAACCATGCTACTGCGTCCGTTACGGTGATTGGCGCAAATACAATGGAAGCTGATGCGCTCGCCACCGCGCTGATGGTAATGGGACGTGAAGAGGGGCTTGCCTTTGCGGAACGTGAACGGATCGCGGCCTTGTTTGTAGAGCGCGGGGCCATACAACTGCAACTCACTGCGTCACAAACTTTCGCAGCATCCGCGCTGCTCTAAGCCTAGCCCTGCAAGCTTTCCCGCCGCTGCGCTAAAACCAGCTCTAGTGCGTATTCGCTATCCGGTGTTAATGGCTGCCAAGATGGTGCGCGAAGCTCAGACAGCTCAACAAATTCGCCATATTCAACTTCATCGTCGGTGAACGTGAATGGTCCATCGTGTATGAATACAAATATGCGGCCCCAAACTCGATTCTTATCGCGCTCAAACAAAAAGTCGGCGATACCTTGGGGTGAGTCCACATCTATCCCTAACTCCTCGTGTGCTTCCCTTATTGCATTGCACTCATAAGTTTCACCAGCGCGCACGACACCTCCTGCGCACGCGTCGTAGAAACTTGGGTAGAGATCTTTGCTAGCGGCACGTTTTTGTACAAATAGGCGCCCATCACCAGAGAACACGAACAAGAACGTTGCTCGATGGCGCAGTCCGTTCGCGCGGACCTGCGAGCGTGGCGCGGTGCCACAAGGCTGATTGTTGCAGTCAACCAGTTGTACTAGTTCTTCATTCATCTTAGCAGTAGTGCGCGATCATTCGATGCTACCGCGTAGTGCGCTGCTGAGTTTGCCTTTGAGATCGCCGAAACGTGCGTCATAGTCTGCGCGGCTTATCGTTGATAACCGGCCAAGCTTTCTCTCGACCATAAACCTCAATTATGTCACATTCAGGGTCTTAGCCTGGACCTTGCTTATAGGTAAGGAAATAGTGTTGAAGCCGGTCAACGAGTGCGATTGGTACGTCACCGATATCGTTGTAGCCGCCATAGGTTGCGTCTTTCTCAAGCACCGCAATAATTTTGTCGTCAGCTTCATCACCATCAATCATGCGCAATCCGCCGATCGGAATAGCTGAGACCAGCACATCGCCATGTGCGATGTCGCGTTCGGTCAGCACACAGATGTCAACTGGATCATGGTCACCGCGAACCTCGCTGCCCAATACTTAAGCGCACAAGGCAGCGACGCGCTCGGCGCAATAGGTGCGCGGGATCAAGCCGTATAAGGTTGGGCAGACACTCGAATACTTGTGCGGCCTAGCAACCATTAAATGCCCAGAAACTTTGTCAATTTCGTATTTGACGGTGTCCGTGGGAACGGATTCAATGTAAGCGGTGACGCACTGCGGCGCTCGCTCGCCGATGGATACGCCATGCCAAGGGTGAGATTTGAACAGCACGCCCATCAGTTCCCAGCGTGGATCTGGTTTGCTATCACTCAATGCGGTATTCCTGTGTAAGGGTCACACAGTCCGTGACCTTGAAATTAGTGAGTCGTGCGCCAGGGTGAGCCTCTATCGAACGCTCTAGGCCGCGCCCTTGTCGTCAGCACTGCGTCGACATCAGTCCGACTCAATTAGCGCGCAGGCTCGTGGGCCAAGCAAGATCGCATTGACCGTTGATGCGTAAATCCGGCCCTGACGACGCAGATCATCGATTCGCGCTGCATCTGTGCTCGCAGCCAAATAGAGAAAGTCGCTACCTTCAGCGAGCTCGTTGACTGCGCGCTTGAAGCGGCGAAATGCAACGCCCTTTGTCCAGCCGTTGCGGGCATCTAGTTCGCGCAGTGAAAGTCCCTCGTCAATGGTCAGCGCTCAACTCCCGAGGCCACACAGGCCACTTGATTAACATTTGTGCAGTGGGTCTGTGCCGCGGGCTTGTGTAGTCGCAGGCACAACAGATCTCAGAGAGGTCATAGTGTAAGTCACGGCGCAGCATGTACGTGTCCGCGCAATTATCAATAGCACGCAGCCGGTAAACACAACGATGCAGCGGTTGCGCTGCAAAAAAACTGCCGCCGGTAACACCGCGCGGACGCAAAATAATATAGGTGATGCGTGGCCTTGTCTCGGCTTTCCAGCGATGCTACGGACTGCGGCAAACTGACACATGGCAGTGCGCTGGTCAGCATCATTATGTTATCAATACGGCGGATGTGCACAGCCACCAATCGCGTTTGGACGACTACGCGCGCGGTGTCGTATCGAATTCGAGAATGACCAAGAGACTCCCCAGTGAAGCTATTTACGACCTTGACCTCACCCTACGGGCGCATTGCGCGGATTGTCATCATAGAGCGCGGGCTGAGCGAGCGTGTGAGCATTGAAGTACCCGTTACGCGTCAGCCCGACAGCCCCTATTACAAGGTCAACCCGTCTGGACGAGTACCGTATTTGCAGCTGGATGAGCACAGCGGCTTTGAAGAATCCGCGCTTATTTGTCGCTATCTAGACCATTTGGATGGGGCGTCTTTATACGAGCCACCCGCAAACAAACAGGGCTGGGAATTGCGCCGGCTCGAAGCCATGGCGCGTAGCATGCTCGATGGCATCGGTGTGTGGGGGCGGGAGTACCTCTATCGACCCGAAGAGCTCCGCTCCGCTAGGATAATTGCGCACGAACATGCGCGCGCCGACCGGCTAGTGCGGCACTTCGATCAATTAGTCGGGAGCCAGTGGCTTGGTTATGACTCAGACACGCTCAACATGGCACAGATTTTGTTGTGCGCGACTTTGCATGGCCGTGAGGGCAGCCCACCCGGGTTCAGCTGGAGCCGAGACTGTCCGCGCTTGGCTGACTGGGTAACGAAGATGGGCGAGCGCGAGTCAATCGCATCTACCACGCCGCCTTGAGCCGCTGTCGCTAGTCCGCCCTAACGTTCGCTGAGCTGTACCAGCAGGCCATGCGCCATGCCTGGATGCACGAATGTACCGCCTAGAACCTTGACGTCCTTGGCCTGTAAATCAGCGGCAGTCTGCGCTTTATCGTCAACTGCAAAGGCAACGGTATGCACGCCTTCGCCGCGTTTTTGTAGCGGCCCAGCAATTGGCGAAGCCTCGTCGGTCGGGGTGATAAGCTCAAGAAAGGTACCGTTACTGAACTCATAAAACGCTTGGTCGGCCTTAAGCTCGTCGGAATGCGCCATACGCGGCTCGAAGCCGAGGATCTTATTGTAGGACGCGACCGCCACATCCAAATCTTCTACTCGCAACACTACGTGGTCTATACCGGTGAACGCCATGATCGTATTCCTATTTGAAGCGCAGAAAGTTGCAGGTATTTTGTCTCAATGTGAAGCGAATATCACGCATGACGCGAGCTGCGTCTCGAATTCAAACGGCAGGCGCGGTCCTGCTTAAGTGGCTGTATTGATATCGAAGGCCACCGAACCTGCTTTAATCAGCGAATTCCTCGCGTAATGCAGTAAAGCTGTCCAGGTATGCCAGTAGAGCATCGGGTTGTCGTGGCGCTACCAAAATAACTCGTTCGGCACCGAGCCTGCGATAGTGCTCAATCTTGGCCGCGTCGGGCTTGGCGAAGCAAAACACACTGATACTAATGCTATTGGGATCGCGTTCGGCACGTTCGGCCTGTTCGCGCAATTCGATGCTTAGGCGCTCGAGATCGTCGCCCATCACATCGAATGGTAACCAACCATCACAATAGCGGACGATGCGTTTTAAACCTTGCCGTGTACTGCCGCCATAAATGATCGGGGGGTGTGGTTTTTGCACAGGTTTTGGATACGAAATAATTCGATCAAAGTTCACGAACTCGCCAGCGTAAGATGCTTCTTCCTCGGTCCAGATTTGCTGCATGGCCTCGATGGTTTCGCGCAGGATTTTCCACCTACGCGAGAACGGTGTGCCGTGGTTTTCCATTTCCTCTGCGTTCCATCCTCCACCCACACCAAACAGGACTCGCCCATTCGACAGCAGATCAAGGCTCGCCACTTCCTTCGCAAGCGTAATCGCGTCGCGCTCTACTGCTAGGCAGATACCGGTGGCGAGTTTAAGTTTCGTCGTTACACTGGCTGCGGCCATTAGTGACATAAACGGATCGATCATGTGGTAGTACGGCCGCGGCAACTCTCTTCCGCCTGGGTACGGCGTTTGGCGATTAGCGGGAATGTGAGTGTGTTCGCCGACCCACAAAGATTCGAAATGACGATCCTCCAGCGCCACCGCAAGTTTGTCGGGGCGCATCCCATAGTCAGTGTTAAAGCTAAATATGCCAAACTTCACGCATATGCTCCTGTGTTAAGAACGGGCTGCGAGCCAGTGGTGCTAACGAGCAGGTTAGTCGACAGATGAACAATACAATATATTGACCGTCGCGATGCGTGTGATGGCAATGTGCAAACGATACTTAGTTATCAATATGCAGCTGTGCCGTTATTGCCGTTGAGCGCAATGGCGTGGATTAATTCTCGAGTTTGTCGGTCATCGACTTACACGCTAAAACACTTATTGCTGCGAGGATTGCGCGCTTAAATCTGCCCTGATTTTGTTGCAAGATCGACGGGTTATTTTCGCCGCCCCGACAATTCGCGCAGCACCAATCAGGCTCTAGATAAGTTCAGGCGTAGTTGTACAATTCACGCACAGAAAAAAACTCCAGTTACCATCACGCGCCAGCTATTCCGGCACGGCACCTTGTCGGTGCTGCATGTATTGTTTGCGCATACGCACGATTGATAAGGATTCTCGGTGTCGAATAATCAACAAGCATGTGCCACCAAAGACGTGCTTATGTCTGACGGGGCACATATCAGGTTGCGCCGTTACGGCGTACCTGGGAAAACGCGTTTGGTGATGTCGCATGGCAATGGACTTGCGATTGACGGTTACGCAGTGTTCTGGCGCCGACTGTGTCATGAATTTGATGTAGTACTTTTTGACATGCGCAATCATGGTCAAAACCGGACCCACAATTTGCGTGCCCATACGTGGCCACGGTTTGCATTGGACTTAGAAGAAATCTGGACCGTGATCGAACGGGCGTTTGGCGCGGCGCTCTCCGTTGGTGTGTTTCACTCCTTGTCCGCGGTCGCGACAATCATTCACGCGATCGACTACGGCCCACGTTACGCCGGGCTTGTGTTGTTCGACCCGCCGGTCTTTCCCCCTGCCGGGCATGCAATGGTGCCGGTGGCGCAAGCAGATATAGCAGGGCTGTCAGCACGTACTCGTAGGCGACCCACTGATTACGCTGACCCGCAAGAGCTCGCGGCACAATTTGCGCGGCGACCCGAATTCAAGCGTTGGGTGCCTGGGGCAGCCGAGCAACTGGCGAGCGCTACCTTAAAGCAATGCCCGGACGATGCTCGATGGTATCTGCGCTGCCCGCGCGAGTACGAAGCGCAGGTGTTCGAAACTAATGCTGATACCAGGGCCTGGCATGAAATCTGCCGGCCACCTCGAGTGCCGCTGAAGCTAGTCGGCGGTGATCCGAATCTCGAACGACAAACTGCTCCGGCACTGCTTTGCCATGCCTTAGCGAAAAATTCACCGTGCGAGTATCGTTTCATCCCACAAACATCGCACTTTCTTCAAATTGAAGAACCACAAATTTGTGCTGATGAGGTTAGCGCATTCGCATCTAAGCTGAGCCAGCATGCTAGTGCCACTGGCAGCTCAGATAGTTAGGCCTCGCTCAACGCAATGTACGTGCAAATTGTTGAATATCGTCACCTAATAGGTCGGGCTGCTCCATCGCGCCAAGATGTCCGCCGCGTGGCATCTCAGTCCACTGTGTGACGTTGTAAACGCGCTCAACGTAACTGCGTGGCGGCCATGCCAAAGCTTGGCAAATAGTGCTGCGCATTTTGCGCGGCCCAGCAGGGCGCGGTGGTCGCGCAGAGAAGCCAAACCCAGGCAACGAGGGTGCGATAACATCGAAGGCATCTGCAATGTTTGCGCCGAAGCGTTCCGGATGAGCTAACGGTTCAATGATGTGCTGAAATTCGACAAACGAACCCGGCTATCCATGCGAAATAATGAGTGGCATTGGCGCAGGGCCGCTGCCTCGCTCGTGAATGAAATGAATCTCGCGCCCGCGACGGGCGCGATAAAGTGAGAGAATTCATTGATACGTTGCTCTTGTGCGCGCCAATCGAAATCATTGATCCAGTAGGCGCACAATTCCTTCATGCAGTCGAGATTGGCACCATAAGCCCAGCCGCCATCATCAGGCATCTCGTGCCAGGGAAACTCATCGACGCGGGCACCTATCGAATTTAGGGTTGCGTCGGGTACATCAACTTTAAAAGGCGCGATTGTATCGATGTTGTTACGAGGCTCTTTCAGTGGCCAATGATTAGGCTAGGTGCCGTGTTGCACTCAGCATTAGTGAGTTCGCTGTGCACGGCTAAGTCCAGGTCACATCGCGCCAAAGAAGAAACCACATGGCTGGCGCTAACCCGCAGACTTTATAGTGTTAAATGCAGGTGAGCAGTTGCTAACTGCGCCAGCCCACGCCGATGTTTACACCGGTCCAGCGGCGTTTCGCTAGCAAGCATGTTGACGATGCTTGCACAATCAACCAAAGTCCGCATGATAGTTTCATCTGACGCGGCAATACGCCGTTGCCAGCGTTTATCAGCACAGCTGGTAACCCATTAACTGATGTAGGCCTGATGGATCCAAAGTTCTAGCGCATATGCACCCACGCTTGCACGGTGGCGTGTAAGTATTTGTTAGTGTTAATGCTGATTAAAATTGGCAAGCGCTTGAGGTGCTCGCGAGTATGGTCGAGCCCGAGGGCGTGAGTCTTACCGTAGAAGAGTCTGTAGCGCTTGAAGCAGATTTAACAGTAATGTTTCGCGCCGCTTGGATAAAGCTTGATTTGCGTACAGAACTCGACGTAGTTGGAATTGCCGCGGTGATCGCTAAGACCCTTACGGAGCATAAGATTAGCTGTAATGTCGTGGCTGGTGCTTATCACGATCATTTTTTCGTAGCCCACGAGCATGGCGACGCTGCTTTGAGCGCAATGTTGCGAACTACAACGCGAGGCGCTGGGCGAGTTAACTTGAGCCGTTTCGCAACATTTACGTGAGCGCATCTATTCGCTTGCAACGAAGCCGAGTTGTTTGTCCACCAAATTCATCAGCGTGTGCGAGTTCGCATAGCGTGCGAAATTGTCGATAAACAGATCTGCCATGGCGCTATGGTAGCCAATGTAGTCACCTGACATGTGCGGCGATACGATGACGTTGGCCATGTCCCACAGCGGGCTGTGTGGCTGCAATGGCTCTTGTTCAAACACGTCCAACGCAGCGCCAGCAATTGTTTGTGCTTTTAAGGCCACGATCAATGCAGCTTCATCAACCAATGCGCCGCGACCTAGATTGATAAAGAGCGCAGTGTTACGCATCAAGGCGAACTGTTGTTGCCCAAAGAGCCCGCGGGTTGCATCGGTGAGCGGCGTTATTAAGACCACGTAGTCGGCAAGCGGCAACAGCTCGTTAAGTTTGTCGATAGCATGGATCTCGCTAAAATGCTCGCCGCCATCTCGGCGGCTGCGACCAACGCCAACAACATGCATGTCATTTGCGGTTAATAGCTTGCCAATACTCTTGCCTATGCTACCGACGCCGACGACCAGCGCGGTGCGCCCCTGCATCATGTCAACCAATCGGTAGTCCCACAGGTGTTGTTGTTGGGAGCGCAAAGTTCGCGGAAGCTCTTTTGCGAATGATAATACGAGCCCGAGTGTATATTCAGCCATTGCGCGGTCGAATATGCCGCGCACATTAGTCAAGGCAACGTTACTTTGTGCTAGCTCCGGGAATAATGCTGCATCGACACCAGCCCCGCACCAGTGGATCCAACGTAGTTGCTGGGCTTGCGGCCATGCGGCGCGTAGATCTTTGGCGGAGAATTTCCAGCCAAGTAACACGTCAGCACCGGGCAACTGTGCGGCTAGGGCGCCACCATCGGGTGCCACTCGAATTTCAGCTCTATCTGCAAGTTCGTGTAAACGCGGTACTTCGTCAGCACTGCTGACGCCGTGTACAACAATTGTATGCGGCTTGCTCATTGTTATTGTCCGTCCTGCGGTTGCTGATCGTTCAAGCGCTTGCACATATACACGCGGGCGAAACCTTTTTCGTTTAAGCGATGGGTCTCGATAAATCCAGCGCGCGAATACATCTCAATGTTCTCGTGCATTTGCTCATGGGTGTAAAGCCAAAGCTCGCTATATCCGCGCGCGAGTGTGTGTGCGTCTGCATGCATTAACAGCGCCCGGCCGAGGCCAGTGACTTGTGCACGCGGGTACACAGCGATATTGTCCAGCAACATGCGTTCGGGATCCTCTATAAGGACCAAAATACCGACTACAGAGCCATCTTGCACTGCCACGAAAGCACCCGGGTGCTGGGCTGCTATAGCGTAATCATCGAGCATCGGCCCCGGCGTTTGCTGCATGCGTGCTACATAGTGCTCGTACGCGGCATTTACACAGGCCGCCATATCTACGGCATCAGCAACAGTCGCTTTGCGTATGGTCCAGGGGGCACTCATCGCGGTCGCTCAAAATTACGCGCCAGACCCTGCCAGCAATCGACGTAGTCCGCCTGGCGCAAAGGTGAGGCGAGCGCCGCGGGTGTTGGATGAATGATGTGACGTGACTCGAACATGAACGCCATGGTGTTATCGATTTTGGCTGGGTCCAAACTCGAACTACTGGCTTTATCGAATGTTCCTACATCGGGTCCGTGAGGCGTCATGCAGTTGTGCAAACTACAGCCCCCGGGTAGGAAGCCACCCTGCTTGGCATCATAAACGCCGTGAATAAGCCCCATGAACTCGCTCATAACATTGCGATGGTACCAAGGTGGTCGAAAGGTGTTCTCGGCAACCATCCAGCGTGGCGGGAAGATGACGAAATCTGCATTCGCAGTCCCGGCGATTTCGGACGGGGACGTCAATACCGTAAATATTGATGGATCAGGATGATCAAAACTCACCGTATTGATCGCCATAAAGCGCTCGAGTGAGTATTTGTAAGGCGCATAGTTTCCATGCCATGCCACTACGTCCAAGGGTGAGTGTTGGATCGTTGCGCGATACATGCGCCCGGCAAACTTACTTATCAGTTGACCGTCAATAGCGAGGTCATCATAGGCTGCGACCGGCGCTAAAAAGTCACGTGCATTGGCGAGCCCATTGGCACCTATGGGGCCAAGCTCTGGCAATTGAAATGGCGCCCCGTAATTTTCACAAACGTAGCCGCGCGCTTGTGTATCAAGCAGATCCACTTTGAATTTTATACCGCGAGGCAGTAATGCAATCTCGCCAGGCGCCAGCTCAAGCTTCCCGAATTCAGTGGCAACCGTTAAGGCGCCCAATTGTGGAACCAGCAACATCTCGCCGTCGGCATTGTAGAAATACCGCGTACCCATCGAGCGGGTGCACGCATAGAGATGTACCGCGATGCCTTGCTGGGCACAGGTATCGCCGTTACCGGCCCAAGTGTGCAGTCCGTCGATAAAGTCGACATCGGCGCTGTTTGTTTCTGGCAGTGGATCCCAACGCAGTTGATCCGGCGGCGTCGGCGCGCCATCAAATGGCGCACTCGCCAGCGTGCTGTGTGTATACGGGCTCCAGCGTCCTTGCACTACCGATGGCTGGATACGATACAGCCACGAGCGCAGGTTCTGGCTACGCGGTGCGGTAAATGCGGTGCCGCTCAGCTGTTCTGCGTACAGGCCGTACGGTGCCTGTTGCGGCGAGTTTTGCCCCCGAGGTAAGGCGCCGGCGTGTGCTTCGCTCGCGTGTTCGTTGCCGAATCCCGATTGGTAATTTGTTGCAGTGGGCTCATTTTTCAATGCTCGGCTTCCTTTTAAACAGTGACCAGTCGGGTGCTGTTACGGCGCTGGCATCGATGCCGGCGCCGTAACAACTCACACCACGCCGCGCTCGTTCAAAGCTGCAACTTCGGCTGAGCCCATGCCAAGAAACTCGCCCAGTAGCTCTTGCGTGTGCTCGCCAATCATCGGCGGCGAACGACGATAGGAAACCGGTGTTTCTGACAGTTTCAACGGACTCGCGATTAGCTTGGCAGGCTTACCACCGGTAGCCGGATGATCCATTTCAATGACCATTTCGCGGGCTTGTACTTGCGGGTCTGCGAACACTTCGCTCAACTGGTTGATGGCCCCGCAACCTACTTTTTTCTTTTCCAACTCAGCTAGCCACCATGCTGTGGGTCGCGTCACGGTGATCTCATTGAGTTTGGCGGTGACGATATCGCGGTTGCGCACGCGTTCGACCGCGGTTGCGAACATCGGGTCATCGAGCAGCGCTTCGCAGCCCGCAGCCTCGCAAAAGCGTGCGAAAGTTGGATCATTGCCGACTGACAACACGAAATGGCCATCGGCCGCGGGCATGACCTGATACGGAACGATGTTCGGATGATGGTTGCCGAGGCGTGGCGGATTTTCGCCGGTCGCAAGGTAGTTCATACCTTGGTTGGCGAGCCATGCAACGTGCGCGTCCAGCATTGCTATGTCGCAGTGCTGGCCTTGCCCGGTCATTGATTGGTGACGCACGGCCGCCAAGATGGCAACCGTCGCGTACATTCCAGCCATTAGGTCGGCAATTGACACGCCCACCTTCATGGGCTCGCCTTCCGGTGCGCCGGTAATACTCATGACACCACCCATAGCTTGGATCAAGGCATCGTACGCGGGCTTCTCGGCATACGGGCCGGTGTGTCCAAAACCCGTGACAGAACAGTAGATGAGGCGCGGAAACTCAGCGTGCAGAGCCTCGTAACCAAGCCCGTATTTGTCCAAGGTTCCGGTTTTGAAGTTTTCCGTGAGAATGTCTGCCTTGGCGATAAGTTTCTTGGCGATGGCTTGGCCTTCGGGGTCGCCCAGATTTAAGGTCATTGAGCGTTTGTTGCGGTTGGTACCGGCAAAATAGGCGCTTTCGCCGGTGTCTTCACCATCCGCGTTGGGCAGGTAAGGCGGCGCGAAGTTGCGCGTGTCGTCACCGACCCCCGGACGCTCAATCTTAATAATTTCAGCGCCTAGGTCGCCTAGGATCTGAGTGCAAGACGGGCCAGCGAGAATTCGCGTGAGATCAAAGACGACGAGGCCGTCTAGCGGACCTTTCACCATTACGTACGCTCCAAAGCTAAAGAAATTTGAGCGTGGCGGAAGCGGTAGCACCACCACGCCACGGGTTCGAACAATGCTAGATTTTCGCAGACTCGTTGAGCGAGTGCATCCATGTGGCGCGAGCCATGCACAAACGCGTTGCTAGCGGTCACGCGGTGGCGGTACCGCTTCGTTGCGCTTGTGCCAGAATAGGGCATCTAAATTGTTGAATGGGATTCGAAAGAGCGATGATGGCTGAAGATGGTGGTCAGGAATTCTTGACACTGCACGAAGTAGCACGTGCAGCGCGGGCACGATTGCCGCAGGGACCTTGGGATTATCTGTCCGGCGCGACCGAGACTGAGACTACGCTGAAGCGCAATCGACATGCGCTGGACACTATTGCAATACGGCCCAGGATTTGCCGTGATGTGTCGCGCGTCGATACCGGGACGGAGCTTTTTGGCCGACGTCTCGAAATGCCGGTAATGCTGGCTCCGGTCGGCTCTGTCGAGACGTTTGTTGCTGGCGGTGGCGCTACTGCGGCCAAAGCTGCAGCCCGCGCCGGTGCTGCACAGATGCTGAGTTGTGTGTGTAACCCAGGGCTAGAAGCGGTTGCTGCGGCGGCCGATAATCTGAAACTCTACCAACTCTACGTGCGCGGCGATGACACTGAGATAGACGCTGAAGTTGAGCGAGCCGTAGCGCACGGTTATGCGGCTTTTTGCATCACTGTCGATACCGCGCACTACAGTCGGCGTGAGCGTGATCTCGATAATCGCTTTATAAAGCCTTGGCGTAGCCGCGCGGTTGGCCACAATTTCCAGGCTTCATTTAGCTGGGATAATGTTAAGCGTTTCAAAGACAAACACGATATCCCGTTTATTCTGAAAGGCATTATGACGCCAGAAGATGCCGCCATTGCCTGCGAGCACGGCGTTGATGGAGTCTATATCTCCAATCATGGTGGGCGTCAGCTAGATCATGGCCTCGGCACTATGGATGTATTTCCGGAGGTTGTGGAGGCGGTTGGTGGTCGTACCAAGCTGTTTGTAGATGGCAGCTTCATGCGCGGCACAGATGTCCTCAAAGCAATGGCCTTAGGCGCCTCGGCGGTTGGCATTGGGCGGCTGGCCTGTCTGGGGCTCGCAGCGGATGGAGAGGAGGGCTTAGTCACCACTCTTGAGTTGCTGAAAGAAGAGTTACGGGTTGCAATGGGGCTCACGGGCGTTAACCGACTGGATGAGCTTTCACCTGATTACCTGCGCGCGGCACCGGCGGTTACTTCACCATCCGTAGTCAGTGCGTTGCCGTTGTTGGATCGGTAAGGCGCTTGAAACTGAGCGATGTCGCCGCCATATTTGCCGCCGCGATTGGGCCGCAGCACCTGTCTTGACGGAGTACTAAGATCATTGTGACTGAGTTAAACGAACTTGAGATAACAAGCGCGATGTCGGCGGTAGTAGCGTTGCGCTCGCGCATTCCTGAGGATGCCCTGACAGCCAATGTACTGGGCACTGAGCGCGCCGGTCACGGCGTGCAAATCCGTGACGATGGCTTAGTTCTGACGATCGGTTATCTGGTCACTGAAGCCGACAGCATCTTCTTGGTGACCGCGTCTGGACAAACGCTGCCGGCGCATTTGGTTGCTTATGATCAAGAAACGGGTTTTGGATTGGTGCAGGCACTGGGTCGATTGGACGCAGCTACTGTTCGTATTGGACAGTCCGCGGACGTCGGCGTTGGCGATCCCATTGTGCTGGTTGGGCACGGCGGAAAATCCGATTGCGTGTCCGCTGAGGTGATCGAAAAGCGCGAATTTGCAGGCTACTGGGAGTATCTGCTTGACGACGCCATCTTTACCTCACCTGCGCACAACAACTGGGGCGGTACGGCGGCGCTCGATGCCGAAGGGCGCTTAGTCGGTATCGGCTCGTTATTCGTGCAGGAAGCGGATAGTGAAGGCGGCACTCGGCGTGACGCAAACATGGTTGTGCCAATCGACCTGTTAGCGCCAATTCTCGATGAGCTATTGATGTATGGGCGTACGCGCAAAGCCCCGCGTCCGTGGATGGGAATGCTCACGGTTGAGCATCAAGTGGGGCTGGTTGTGGCGAGTACTATTGAAGGCAGTCCCGCTGAGGCGGCCGAGCTCGAAGTCGGCGATATTGTTGCTGAGGTGGATGGTGAGCCGGTAGAAGCGCTGGCGGACATGTTTCGCAAGGTTTGGAGCCTAGGTGAGGCTGGCGTCGAGATCCCGTTAACTGTGGTGCGCGATGGTGAGCGTTTAGCTGTGTCTATTCAGTCGGTTGACAGGAACGCAACGCTCAAATCACCGCAGATCCACTAAGGCAAAGCGCGCTGGTTCCAGGCCGGCGAGCGCGCTTAGGCCTGGGCCTAAATTGCTGGCCCAAAGCGCTCGCTTGCAACATCACAATTACACTCGGGCGTATTCCCGCAGCGATGCAGTGACTGCGCTGCGAGTTGTTATGTAGCCATTACAATACGCCGCACGATGCCTTAAGCCGCCAGCCTGCGCGAGTGCGCGCCAACTAAGACTCAGACAGGAACAAAACATGCGTATTGCCTCTTGGAACGTCAATGGTATTCGTGCCGTGATGAAAAAGGACTTCGCTGCCTCGCTTGAAGGTATGCAGGTTGATGCGCTTTGCCTGCAGGAAACCAAAGCACAAGACGACCAGGTGCTGGCAGCGCTCGCTGATCTCAGCGGTTATCAAATTCACACCAATTCAGCGCTGAAGAAGGGTTACTCAGGTACCGCTATCCTGTGTAAGCAGGAGCCGCTGTCGGTAAGAAAAGATATTGGCACCGAAGAGCATGATCAGGAAGGGCGTGTTATCGCGATCGAGCTGGACAGCTATTTTTTGGTGACCGTTTATACGCCCAATTCAGGTAATGCACTCAAACGTCTCGACTATCGCCAACAATGGGACGCGGATTTTTTACGCTATCTGAAACAGCTGGAACAAGAAAAACCTGTCGTGCTGTGCGGCGATCTCAATGTGGCACACACCGACATCGATCTCGCGCGCCCCAAGCCCAACTACAATAAAAGCGCGGGCTATACACAAGTTGAGATAGGTGGTCTCGATAACCTGGTTGCTGCAGGTTTCGTCGATACCTTCAGGTACTTGCATCCAGATGAAGTCAAGTACAGCTGGTGGAGCTATCGCGCCGGCGCACGCCAAAACAACGTCGGTTGGAGAATTGACTACTTTCTTGTGTCGCAAGCCCTAAGTGCGAGCATCAAGGAAGCAGCCATTCTCAACGAAGTTGTCGGCTCTGATCACTGTCCAGTGCTGTTGAATCTGGATAAGTAAGTAACGCTAGTAATTGATCGCGGTTCCAGACCCGCCATCAATGGCGATAGCTTGGCCAGTGATAATTTCGGCCAAAGGCGAACAAAAAAACAGCACCGCCTTGGCGATATCGTCGGGCTTAATGAGTCGGCCGAGCGGGATTTCGGCGGCCGTTTGTCGGGCGATTTCCTCGTAACTGACGCCCGCATCGCGGGCTCGCCGCTCAAAGTTGCCGCGCATTCGATCAGTCACAGTCATACCCGGATGTACGCAATTGACGGTGATCTTGTCCGGGCCTGCATGATTGGCGAGCGACTTGGTGAAATTGGTGACACCGGCGTTGACCACGCCATTGGTCGGCCGCAAGGCCGCAACGATGCGTGCGGTCATACCGCCAACATTGACGATTCGCCCACCGCCTTGCGCTTGCATGTGCGGCAGCACCTCGCGACAGCCACGAATATAGGACATCAGCTTCACATCGATGTGCTGCTGCCAGTCTTCGTCGCGCTGCTCATCGAACGGGGCGCTGACCGAGTACACAGCGTTGTTGACGAGAATATCGATGCGCCCTGCGGCGTGCGCAGCGTCCGCGACGAAGCGCTTGATGTTGGCGTATTCACGCACGTCGGCGACGATCGGCCACGCGCTCACACCGAATGCGCGGATTTCCTCTGCTGTATCGTCCAGGGTTTGCTGCGTGCGCCCGCAAAGCGCAACGCTGGCGCCGTTCTTCGCCAACATCAGCGCAACCGATTTGCCTATTCCCCGCCCGCCGCCAGTGACCAGCGCGACTTTACCTTTTAGATCGAATTCCATGCCTAGTTTCCTCCCACCACTGAACCTTCTTTGACTGTGCCGCGCCGACGGGGACCTCACGCTAGCTTGGCAGTTAACAATAGCCGGTTAGCAGCCCGCGCAGCGTCAATGCCAAACGCGCGACGTGGGTACAACTTCGGCCGAGGCCGACCGTTCCGGTAGAGGCAGTATAGTGAAAACCAAGCGGCTGATGACAGTTTGCTAGCAGTAGTAGGGCCAGCACGAGGCTTGATGCGTGGCTACCGATAGCAAGGGCCGCTCGATGGCGGATCTGGCCGGTGCGCTGATTCATCATACCCAGAGCAACTTACTGCATTCATCACAGCGCTCGCGGTTGCTTCCACGACGTATCGCCACATGAAGGATTTACAATTTTGCTTGCCGGCGTCGGTGATTCCCGTGCTGCTTTAACACCAGCGCGGCATCTTTCGTCAGGAACACGAGATCGAGTCTGTGAGCTATCGCTCAGGAGGCAGTTGCGTCGGGATCCTGCATCGAACCTGAATCGGTTCCACCTAAGAAGTGCCTGTAAGCAAGTGCGCAGCACGCACCAAGCGATAGCCAAAAAAGTGCGTTGGTGATGGTCGCCGCATACACGAACTGCTCCGCTAGTGCTTGTGGTGCGAGGCCACCAGCGACTTGCGGATGCGGTGCGCCGATAATATGTGGAACCAGTAGTAGGACTACTCCTACGACCTTAGCGCTCGGCGCGCGCGCAACAATGATTAGCCCTAAGCCGAGCGCCGAAGCGGTGACGGTTCCCAACCACCAAATTTGCCGACTCAATAAGTCTGCGGCAACCGCGCCTGGAAGTTCAGGTGTCAGTCCGAGCGCTGGACTGCCGAAAAAGGCGACGAATCCAACTGCTCCCCAAAGCAAACCTTGTTTGATACCGCTGCGATTGCGCCAGCTGATAGTCGCGATGATTAATAGCGCAAAGCCAATTGATGTAGCGATGTTGGAAATCGAGGTCCACATCGTGCGCTCCAAGCCATCCTCTGGCGCCCAGGCATCGCCATGACTGTGGCTATGCCCATCTGCGTGCTGATGGGTGTTTGCTGGAGTGGTGCCGGGAGCTTGCGATTCGTAGGTCTCTGCTTGTGCGATGATCTGCACAACCCCGAGCGCTTGCATGCCGGTCAACAGCAGTCCGCATATGAGCCCGACGACGCAGCTCGCGTAGAACATCCTGCCAAACATGCGCGTTTTACCTTAGTGACACGGCATTGCAAATACGTGGCGCGTATCGTGCGCGGCGTTGTGCACGGTTTCACTCGGGGCGAAGCTCGCGCCGAACACGATAACCAAACCCAATGCGGCGGCCATCAGAGCGGCCAATGGGCGGTTAGCGGCGTGCGCATCGACATTTGTGAGGGAGGTTTGTGTTTTAGCGGTGTTCAATTCAGTTGTCCTCGAGCGCGCTAGGCGCTGATAGCAGCGGGCGCAGTCGCGCGCTCCGTTGGCGAACTCACAGATCTATGTGGTTCCGCGCAATTTGTAGGTTGAATTCCATAGAGATTTGGAGTCGGTGTCAAGGTCGATCCGGTGCCAACAGGGTCGGCGTTTTATTAAGTCGCGCGATTTAC
>Ga0055584_100000853_pt1 | contig 29358 bp, 25 predicted proteins | sample OSDHelmetaG_FD_58716 | JGI IMG/M metagenome (GOLD analysis project Ga0055584, IMG submission 58716) | Pelagic marine sediment microbial communities from the LTER site Helgoland, North Sea, for post-phytoplankton bloom and carbon turnover... | ecosystem: Environmental > Aquatic > Marine >... | reverse complement strand
CCCTGAGGGGGATTTCAGCAGGTCGTGAGCGTCAACGCTCTATCCGGAGCAGGGGTACCGTCTTCTGCTTCATCGAGGGCTGGTACAACCCAGCACGACGCCACTCGGGCATCGGCCAGCTCTCACCCATCAACTACGAGAAGCTCTACCGAGAGACCATCGACCCCAGCGTCAAGGTGTCCACCTAAGCGGATCAACTTCAGTCAGAGATGCTTGAGGCAACCAGATAGATGAAGTGTCGGTCGGACGACGGTAGCGTCCCGGGGAATTCACGAGTCACAGTGCTCCCTCACTTCGCTCCAACGAGCACCCAATGGATGTTGTCCAGTCCATTTGCGCCAAACATGGCGGAATAGTAGTCGATGAGTTCGAGACTGTTGGAGTGGTAGACGACCTCCGAATAGGCTGACGAGAGCTTTCTCGCTTGGCTCAACATCGCCTCGCGCTCCGCATGGCGAAGGGCGCGTCTGCAATCCCGGAGCCGGGATTGCGGAGGCTTGAGCCCCACCCGGCCCGCTGAACAAACTTGGCCTCAACTGCCACCCTGAGGCGTCCCAGCTTGGCGACGTTGTCGGCAACCCCTTCGGCCAGTTCGCCGTCGACCACAGTGGTGAACATCCTCTCTCGGTGGGAACTCCGCCCCCCCCAAAGGCGACTCACCGCTTCCTCGTACTGCTGCCATGTCTTGGCATCGACGGCATCCGGAAACCCCGCCACCCTTGCGGCAATCGCTCCCGGCATCCCCTTGGGGAGAGTGCGCCCTCGTGGTCGGACTCGCCGGCCACGGGAGGGAAGAAACTGCAGCGCTGTCGCAAGCCAACCGAGGACGCCGTCCGTGCCCCGATTGACAGCAGCGGTCGCCGCAGCCTGTTCGTATTTCGCGTTGTTGAGGTAGACGCGGCGAGTCTGTTCAGGCGCTCCGTCAGCGTCGTCGAGAATCTGCCGCATTGTTGCTTGTCGGCGCTGGGCGTTGGATGCCTTGACTTCCGCTTCGCGGTCCGCGGACTCCCGCCCATCCGGATCCACATACCGCAGCGGATTCGACCGCACGTACTGGAACGGGTTCGCCTCCCACACGAGGTCGGGGGTGATCGCGTCCGCGCTCGCCCAGCGGCTCAGCTCCGGCAGGTAGATGCGGGCGCCGTAGTCGTAGCCCTCCAACTCGTACCCGGCGGCTTGCAGGCCGTAGGCCTTGCGGTTGCGGGGCTTGCCGTTGAAGAGGTGCTCAGCGGCGCCGATGTCGTAGTCCGACGCGAGGGGGTCGGCGACCGATGAGTTCGGGTTGTCGAACTGCTCGCGGATCCGGCCGTAGGGCTCGTAGCGCACCCCGCTGACCAGCTGGCCCGCCGCGTCCAGGACCACCGACGCGCTGCCCAGGTGGTCGCCTGCGAAGTAGCGGAGCGTCTCGTAAGGCGCCGCCGGCGGACCGCCGGGGGCCGAGTGCAGCTCGTGCTGCGCAACCCGGTGCCCGGCGAAGATCACCCCCCTGTCGTCGTGTCGTCGCCGTCAGGGCGCTCGGTCGTGCGCAGCAGCCCCGCGAAGCGACGGACCCGCCAGGCTTCGCCGCCGACCCCGTCCGGCGTGACCCGCTCCAGGATCCGTGCGCCGCTGGAGTCGTAGAGGAACTCCGCCGTCTGCTTCGGGCCCGACCCGTCGTCCACCTCCACCGACCGAAGTCGGCCCGACGCGTCCCAGTCGAACCAGCGACTCGCGGACGGGGCGACCGGCGAGCCGTTGAGCTCCCAGCCGTCCGGCGTCGGCACCGCGCCCGACGTCGCCGGGTCGTGATACGCCATCGACTTGAGCTGGCCCCGGGCGTCGTAGCCGAGGCTCAGCAGCCGCGAGACCCCGCCCGCTTCGCCGCCCTCGATGCGCGCCGTCGCCCCGTTGAGCGGGCCACCGCCGCCCACCACCGTGTCCGTGGGCGAGACCTGCGCCGCCACACGCCCCGCACCATCGTTCTGCACGGCCTCGTGCACCAGGTTGCCGTGGGCGTCGTAGGTGTAGAGGAAGCTCCGCTTGATCTGGGGGGTGGCCGTCTCAGTGCAGCCCAGCAGCCGCCCGACCCCGTCGTAGCCACACGACCAGTCCTGCAGACCGGAGTACGCCGTCGCTTCGTCCCGCCAGCGCGCCAGATTCCACGGCCACCTCGCCGGACCGATCGACCCAGGGAGGGTCGAACTCCTGCACGCAGCGGCTCATCTCAGGATCCTCGGCGAGCACGGCGGACGCGTCGAAGGGCCACCCCTGCTGGCCGAGTTCCCGCTCCAGAAGCCGCACCATGAAGACCAGCACGCCCGACGCCACCACGTAGGCGGCCGACGCCGGGTCCTCGCTGGCGTCGACGAACACCACGGGCCACTCGCCTTCGTGCGGGACCGCGACGTAGTGGTTCCTGCATCCGTCTCCCGCAATCAACCCTGGCCCTGCCTGCTCGAGCAGCCGACCCACTGAGTGGGAGCAATCACCCCATCCCCCCAAGAACCTCCGTCGCCGTCCCCCGCAGCACGTGGTGAGCGATGTCGGTCAGCTCGGTGTCCTCGGGGTTGACCTCCACGATGGTCGCGCCGGCACGGCGGGCTTCGCCGGGGAGGCCGGCGGCGGGCCAGACGGCGCCCGACGTGCCGACCATGATGAGCAGGTCGCAGTTCAGCGCGGCCTCGTGCGCCGCGCCGAACGCGACAGGGTCCAGTGCGTCCCCGAACCAGGTGATCGCCGGTCGCCACCAGCCGCCGCAGGTGCAGCGGAGCTCCGTCAGGGGGGTCTCGCGTCCCTCGCGGTGGGCCCCGCAGCCCTGGCACCGCACCCGCCACAGGGAGCCGTGCACTTCGGTGACGTCTTCGCTGCCGGCGAGCTGGTGCAGGCCGTCGATGTTCTGGGTCACGACGCGCACGCCGTCGCGGCGCTTCTGCAAGGCGGCGATGAACTCGTGGCCGCCGTTGGGGTCGCAGGCGCCGACGATGGAGCGGCGGTAGTTGTGGAACTCCCAGACGCCGGCGGGGTCGCGGTCGAACGCGTCCTGGCAGGCGTACGCCCGGTAGTCGTAGGTCTTCCAGATTCCGCCGGCGCCCCGGTACGTGGGCACACCGGACTCCGCCGAGATGCCGGCGCCGGTGAAGAAGACGATGCGGGGGAAGGAGTCGAGGTCGAGGTCGGTCACAGGGCACATCCCGGGGCGGCGTCGTCGAAGCCGTCGATCAGGTTGCCGAGCCGAATCTGCTCTCGCTCCCAGTAGCAGAGCTCGTCGGCCCGAATCAGGTAGCCGTACTGGTAGATGGTCGCGTTGGCGCCGGGCTCCGTCAGCCGCGCCGGATCGGGGTGGTGCATCGCCGCGTGCCGCGCCCCCACGACTTGCCGAGCGTCGGCCAGCACCGCCAACAGCTCGGTGTTCCACCCGTCCGTCGAAACGCCGTCCGCGTGGTCGGCCGCCGCCTCCATCACCTGGGCGATGAACTCGGCGCGGAGCGCGTCGATGGAGATCCCGTCGCGCAGCTCCGCGAACCACGGGTCCGCCCGGTCGACGTCCAGGTTCAGCACCGCCTCGTAGATGGCCCAGTGCTCCGTCGCCAGCGTGCGCAAGGGCTCGACGACGTCGCTGCGGAACGCATCCCGCTCCCCCTGGCTCATGTCCGCGATCTCCCCGTACGACGGCCGCTTCGGCTGGCTGATGATGTCGAGCGAGTACCCGATCTCCATCGTCGAGTCCTTGCTCGACAGGTAGGCCCCCAGCCGATCGACGATCAGCGCTTCGTACTGCAGCTCCGCGAGCGAAGTCAGGGCCGTCGCCGCCGCCGCACCGGCGTCGCCCCAGGGCGCGAACATCTCCTCGTACAGGCTCCCGTAGTCGTCGGGCAGCGCCCACCCCATGCGCAGCGTCGCCACGTCCGTCTGCCAGTAGCCCCACTCCCAGCCCGAGCTGAACAACGTGTGGTCCACCAGCGGCGACCAGCCGTTCGCCTCCACCGCCGCCCGCGTCTCCGCCAGGTCCCGCCACCGCGACTTCACGTAGACCGGCAGGTACGTCGGGATGCTGTTGTCGAAGGCGATCCAGTAGGCCGACTCGGGGAAGTAGCCCACGGGCTCGCCGGCCCCCAGCCTGTCGTGCAGCAGCTGCCGGTGGGCGTCGTAGTCCTCGTGGTGGTAGCTGCCGCCGGGGTCGTCGTAGAGGTTGTAGTACATGACCGTGTGGACCCAGGTGGTGATGCCGGGGTCCGCGAACTGGGCCAGCAGGTAGTAGATCCAGTCTTCGCCTTCGTACTCCACGAGCAGGTCCGCGCCGACGTGCACCAGCGAGGCCATCTCGGCGCCGGGCGCCTGCTCCTGCAGCACCTCGAACGCCAGGTTCACGTCGGCCAGGAACTCGCCGGGCGGGGCGTCGTTGAACTCGCCGAAGCTCAGGTGGTACAGGTCGAAGGGGGTCGCCTCGGTGACCATGGCCAGGCGCTCTTCGATCTGCTCGCGCTTGTTCAGCGGCGCGTCCAGCAGGTCGAACGCCTGCTGCAGGTTCCCCGAGCCGTACAACTGGATGCCCAGCCCCGTCGTGACCCCCCGCCGGCCCGCCTCGGCGAGCACCGTCGCGGTGTGCTCCTGCCAGCCCGCGAGGCGGATGGACGAGTCGATGATGTCGTCCAGGCCGACCCACTGCAGGTGGTTGCCGCGGTTCTTGATGACCCAGTCGATGATGCGGGCGGCGCCCTCTTCGTTGGCCTCGCCCGTGCCCCAGACCGCGAAGTAGCCCTCGATGGGGTGCAGCGTGTGCAGGTGGATGCCGCGGCGGGTCATCTCGGGCTGCCGCGTATCGCCCCAGGCGCTGCGGTCGGGCGCTTCGATCGCCGCCGGCGCGTGGCCCGCCCAGGGGTGGAAGAAGCGGTACCCGCTGTCTTCGAGCACCTGCGCGAGCCCGTACTGCACCCCCAGGGGCGCAGCGCCGCGGACGACGCTGCGATCGCCGTCGCCGCTGAGGACGAAGCACTCGTCGCACAGCGCGGCGTCCTGCAACACGGCGACGTGCTGGCCCGCCCCCGAGGTGGACTCCGGCGTCACCGTAAGGTCGAGGGTCACGCGGTCGTCGTCGATGAACGCGACGAAGGAGGTCAGCGCGTCGGCGAGCGCCGGGTCCGCGTGGACCGTGAGCCGATCGACGGGCGCGCAGGCAGAGAGGAAGACCAGGCAAACGAGGACGCGCACGAAACCTCCGCCCGCCAGCCTGCCGGGGTTCGGGACTCGGGGCAAAGGCCGAACGCCCGCCTACCCCGGCGCTACCGCCAGCGGGTCGCGGCGAGGCCCCAACGCGTCCGGCCCGCCCTCCAGGATCGTCTTGAGGTTCTGGAACTCGCGCCGGTTGTTGCGGGAGACGGCGGCGCGGATGAGCGGAGCCGACAGGTGCACGAAGAACGAGCGGGGCTCGATGGACGCCCAGCGGTGGACGCGCGTGCCGTCGCCTTCGGGGGTCAGGGTCGTGCGGTTGAGCGTGAAGACCTTCGGGTCGTCGATGTTGCGCGAGGCGAAGAAGCGCGAGGGCTCGAACTCGTCGAACTGGACCTTGATCTCGACGAGGGTGCCCAGGGTGCCGATCTTGATGAGCATCTGCGTGCCCGCCTGCATCGGGCCGTCGTCCAGCTGCGTCGCCGCGACCATGCCCGGCGCGTAGTGGGGCCAGTTCGACGGCGTCGTCATGTACGCGAACACCTCGTCCGGGGGCCGGGCGATGGAGATGGTGTTCTCGAACTCAAGAATCATGGCGCGCTCCCCGTGGGACACTATCGGCGGGGCGAGGCGCCGCGTGAAGTTGGACCGGGACACAGAACGACGGCTCTCGAAGCTGGAGTCCGCGCAGCTTCCCTGGCGCGAGGTCGGTGGCGCCTGCCTCGACATCGTGGCCGCCGCCGTGCCCTTCGACGCCGCGACCTGGTTCGCCCTGGACCCGTCCACCCTGCTCCCCACGCGCTTCGAGCAGCGCACGCCCGACCCCATGCTGCAGGAGCTGAACGCCAGCGCGACCCGAATGCTGGAGCGGGGCCCCCGGGAGGTGGAGCTGCAGCTGCTGGAGCGGTTGATGCGGCTGGAGCTCTCGGTGGAGGACTCGTTCTCGCCCGCGGCGATTGCCCGAAGCCCCGGCCGCGTCGCCACCCTGCACGGCATCACCGGCGGACGTCCCGACCGAAGCCCCCGCTACGAGTTCTACCCCGTGCCCGGCCTCGTCGACGACGAGCTGCGGCTGGTGTTGTGGGACTCGGGCGAGGCGTGGGCGATGGTGTCGCTGCTGCGGCGCGAGGGGCCGTTCGAGCGCGCCGAGCAGGACGCGATGGCCGCGCTGGGGTCGAGGCTCGCGCGCGTCGTGCGCCTCGGGCTGCTGCGCGAAGCCCTGGACGAAGACGGCATGACCGACCCGCCGGGGCTGATCCTCCTGGGCGAGCACGTCACCATCGCCAGCGTCAGCCCCGAGGCTGAGCGCCTGCTGGGGCCCCGGCCGGCCGACGACTCGGCGTGGGACTGGGTGCCCGTGCTGCGGGCCACCCGGCGCAGTGGGCAGGCGATCAGCATGGTGGTCGAAGGCCAGGGCGGTCCGGTGACGGTGCACGCGACCTCCTTCGGGTCCCAGGAGGCGATCCTGGTGGAGCGGGTGCGCCCCTACCGGTTGGCCGACCGCCTGGTGCGGGCGTACGGACTGACGCCGCGGGAGCGGGATGTGGCCGGCGGCCTCTCGCGGGGTTGGTCCACCCGCCAGATCGCGTTCGAGCTGGACCTGGCTGACTACACCGTCCAGGACCACCTCCGAGCCATCTTCGACAAAGTCGGCGTTCGCAGCCGCAAGGAGGTCCTGGCGAAGCTGTTCTTCGACCGGTACCTGCCCGCCCACGCTGCGGACCGGCGGCCGTCGCCCTACGGATGGTTCCTGGACGACGGCCGCTGAGTCGGAGCTCTCAGTTCTCGAGCAGCTCCTTGAGCGTCTCGAACTCGGTCACGGCGTTGCGCTCGGCGGTCCGGCGGACCAGCGGCGCGGTGATGCTGCCGAAGAAGCCCTGGGGCTCCATGTTCAGCACGCGCTCGACCCGGGTCCCGCCGTTCTCCTCGTGGAAGGTGGTCAGCATGTCCACCGGCATGCCCGCGACGTTGCGGCTGGCGATGGCCGAGTCGGGCTCCAGGCGCGTCCACTCCGCCACTACCTCCATCTTCTTGCCCAGGACGGTCAGCTGGCTGCGGATCTGGTCGCCGGGCGCGGGCGCAGCTCCGCCGATGCGCTCGGACTCCACGATGCCCGGGATGTAGCGGGGGAAGTTCGCCGGCTCGACGAGGAAGGAGAAGACGTCGGCCACGGGCCGGTCGATCCAGATGTTCTGCTCGATGCGAATGGACATGGGGCACCTCCGTTCGGGGCAGGGAACGTCCCGCCGCCTTGGTGAACCCATGCTGTCGTCGGGGGGCTGGGGGCGAAATCCCAGGAATCTGGGGGTGTCCCCGCCTCACGCCTCCCAGGGGACCGTCACCGCCTCGAATCGGCCGAAGTCGTAGCGCTCGCCGATGGCCGGGAGGACCTGCCGCAGCACCTCCCGCTCGCCGCGCTTCTTGAGTGTCGCCGCGCGGTGGTAGCAGTACGGGTTGTTGCCCCGGCGCCCCATCGTGCAGTGGGCAGTGAAGGAGCAGCCGCCTCCACACAGATCCGAGTACTCGCAGGTGGCGCAGAAGCCCCAGAGCTCGGAGCGGTCCCGCTGCTGCACGAAGTTGAGGAGCGGGTCCGTTCGCCACGCCTCCGTGAGCTTCCCGTCGCGCACGTTGCCGCCCACGTACGGCGCCGTCGGCAGAGACGGACACGCCTTGATGGTGCCGTCGGACTCGATGGACATCGTGTAGACGCCGGCCTGGCAGCCCTTCCAGTAGCGCGCGTTCCCGCCGGGATCCGACCGCAGGATCATCTCGTAGGGGCTGTAGTAACCGAGGTTGTTGCCCGCGACGATATTGAAGACGCCGTCGTGCCCGAGCCCCGCGGCGGCCGCCTCCTCGGCGAACGTCATCTGCAGGCCGCCCAGGGTGTCGAGCACCTCCAGCAGCTGCCACGGCTGCAGCAGCACATCGGGTTCGTCGGCGGCGCGGCCCATGGGCACGGTGATCTGGCAGCGCCAGATGCGGACGCCGGCGGCGTACAGGGCTCGGGCCGTCTCCTCCAGCACCGGCGCCGACAGCGCGTTGACCTGGGTGTTCGACGCCACCTTGAGGCCCGCCGCGCGGGCGTTGGCGATGCCTTCGAAGACCCGGGCGTGGCTGCCCGCCTTGGCGCGTAGCCGGTCGTGGATGGGGGCCGTGCCGTCCACCGAGAAGCCCATGGCCCGGAGCCCCGCCGCCCGCAGCTCGCGGGCCAGCTGCAGCGTCACCCCCCAGCCCCCGGTCTGGACGCTGGTGCGGATGCCCCGCTCGGTGCAGTAGGCGACGAGCTCCGTCAGGCCGTCCCAGAGGTACGCCTCGCCCCCGATGAACGTGATCTCCTTCGTGCCCAGGCCCACCAGCTCGTCGACGATGGGGCGCGCCTCGTCCAGGCGGACCTCGTCGTCGCGGGCCTTGTCAGCCCTGGAGCCGCAGTGCCCGCACGCGTGGTCGCACAGCGTCGTGAGCTCCCACACCACGTAGCGCGGCGTGTTGCGGTCGGCGCGCGACACGGAGCGGGAGCGGGGCATGGAGGGGCGGCTCAGCGGCCGGCGGAGTCGTCGTCGTCCGTGGGCCGGCCCGAGTCGTCGTCGTCGGCCACGTCGTCGTCGTCGATGGGCACGCCGTACAGGGGCTGGTCCGAGTCGTCGTCGTCGGCCGCGTCGTCGTCGTCCACCGCGTCGTCGTCGTCGGTGGGGATTCCGTAGGGCGGCTGGACGTCGTCGTCGTCCACCACGTCGTCGTCGTCGATGGCGTCGTCGTCGTCGACCCCCACGTCGTCGTCGTCCACCGCGTCGTCGTCGTCCAGGGTCGGGGCGCAGCTCACCGCCGCGCTCAGGGCGAGCCCGAGCAGCGCAGCCCCGGTGCCGATGTCGGCGGCGTTCGGCTTCTTGCGGCGGCGCTTGGGCTTCTCTTCGGACTCGGACATGGCGGTCTCCCCTTGCGCCGCAAGGCTCGCACCCGAGGCGGGGCGACCGCAAGGGGCCGCTGGGTGCCTGGGCCGCGGAGGACCCGACCGATGGCCGTCGATCCGCGGGAGACTCCCCGCCGGGAGGGGCGAGATGCATCGGCGAGGCTACGGACCGCTGGGAACCGCGGCGCGCTCCTTGGCGCTGGCGGCGGCCGTCGTGTTTCTGAGTGCAGTGCCTCAGTTCGGGTTGGTCGCCTGCGCGCCCGGCGGGACCCTCTCGGACCGCGACGCCGATGGGGTCGACGACCCGCTGGATTGCCTCGACTGCCCCGGACAGGCGCTGCGCAATGGACGGTGGATCCGCTGCGCGGCCGTGTTTCCCGGGGCCGACGAGCAGTGCAACGGGTTCGACGACGACTGCGACAGGCTGATCGACGAGGGAGTGGAGGCATCCAACGCCTCGCAACGGGTCGACGCCGACGACGACGGGTTCTGGGTCGTTCGGGACTTCTGCGACTCCGACCTGGCCGGCGGCTGCCAGGGGGCCCAACTCCTTCGGAGCTGCGTGTCGGTGGCCGGGGACCGCCGAGACTGCGACGACTCGAACCCCGACGTCTCCCCGGGGGCCGACGAGGTCTGCGACGACGGGGTGGACAACGACTGCGATGGGGTCGTAGACGCCGTGTTCGACGATGGGTCCTCGCCCTGCTTCGCGGGCGAACCGGCCGACGACGACGACCCCGCCGACGACGACGACCTCACCGACGACGACCTCACCGACGACGACGACCTCAGCCGGTCGCCCGGACCCACGATCGGCCTGCAGGGCAGCCTCTCGATCGACGCTCCGGCCGACGGCGACGACGACGATTCCGCCGACGAGGGCGGCCCCGCCGGCAGCGGACTGCCCGTCTCGGCCGTGCTGCAGCTCGACGTCACCTACGGCGAGGACCCCGAGTTTCCGGTCTGCACGCAGCGACTCGTCATCCAGGGCCAGGCCGTCTTCGGCGGCGACGACACCTCAGGCTGCGCGCCCTGCTCCGGCCTGCTGTGGTTCGAGCCAGACACCCTCGCCGAGGCCGAGCACCCCAACGCCTGCTCGCCGGAGTTCCTCGCCGCGGTCGAAGACCCCGGGTCTCTGCTTCTGACGCCGGCGCCCCTCGGAACCGGCGACCTGCTGTTCCTCGCGCTCCTGGACGCCGGCACGCACGCCGACCTGGACCTCGACCTGACCGTCAACGGCGGCTGGACCGCAGACGATGCATTGGCCGCGCTCGCCGAGTCGGACCTTGAATACGTCGCAGCCGTGCTCGTGCGGGACGATCCGGCGGGCCTGTACGCCGGCATCGGGCTTGGCGTCGTCACCGTGACTCCGCCCGGCGTAACGGGTTGGCTGCCGGCGCTGCGCTTGCACCACCCCGTCGGCGCAGGCTCCAGCTCCGTCCCGCCACTACAGGGCACCTATGGCCTGGAGGGGGCGTTCTGGGTGACGCTCCCGCCGCTCTGACGGGCAGCCGGCCGGCCTCCAACTCCTCGGTCCGGCGCTGACGGAGGCGCGCCGCAGCGTCAGCCCGGGGCCGGCTCCAGATCCAACGGGTGCCGGGGACGCGCCAGCGCGGCCAGGAGGTAGGCCACGTCGGTGGTGTTGAGGGCCGACGGGTCGTCGTCCTGGCCCCAGGCTTGCCGAGCCAAGTCAGACAGCGACAGCACGCCCTCGAGCCTCCCGTCGTCGTCGACGATCACGAGGCGCCGGCAGGAGTTCTGCTTCATGACGTTGCTCGCTTCGGCCAGCGACTGGTGCCCCCGGATGCAGGCGGCCGGCAGCAGCGCGACTTCCACCTGCCGATCCGCAAGAACCAACGTGTCCAGCGCGGCGTAGGCGATGCTGCGGTCGGTGACCACCCCGACCGGACGACCGTGGTCGTCCACGACGGGAATCCAGCCGGTGTCCCTCGCCTTCATGTGCTCAACCGCACGGAGGAGTGGGTCCCCGCTGTGGCAGGTGGCGACGTTGCGGGTCATCAGGTCTTCGGCGCGCATGGGACAAGCTCCTCCCGGCCCCCCTCGAGGCCGACCTTGAGGACCTTGGTTGAGCAAGGCTCGTGCCACGACCCGCGTGACCGGCACCGGGACGTCACACCGCGATGGCGACCGCGTGCTCCAGCAGCTGATCCAGCGTCGCGTACTCGAGCGCCGCCTCGTGAGTGGACGCCAGCTTCACCGGCGGCGCGAAGCCCGCCTCCCGGGCCTCGGCCCAGCGGGGGGCGCACAAGCACCACTGATCCCCGGGCTTCAATCCGGGGAACCCGAACTCCGGGTGGGGCGTGGAGAGGTCGTTGCCGACCGCCCGGCTGAACATGAGGAACTCGGCGGACATCACCACGCACACGGCGTGAACGCCCTTGTCGTCTTCCCCGACGTTGCAGCACCCGTCTCGGTAGAAGCCGGTCATCGGGTCGAGGCTGCACGGCACGAGGTCGGTGCCCAGGACGTTCTTGGCCATGGTCTCGCTCCTTTCGGGGCCGCAGGGTAGCGCCTGATTGCAGGACCGAAAACCGGCGGACGGAGACATCGGCCCGACGCGGTCCCCTCGCGCACGCGCTCCCGCCCTCTCACGCGCGCGGCTCCGCAAAAAGCAGTCCCCCAGCCGCTCGGACTCTGGACTCCGACCCCCTCGTGGGCTAGGGATCGCTCCCCTTCTGGAGGAGCTGTGTCGTCGATGAGCCGTGACCCCGACATCGCCACCCCTGAGTGGCAGCCGGCCGCTGGCCCGGCCCCCGAACTGACCCGCGACGAGCTGCGCCTCGCCTGGCGCGTCGCCGTTCGGAACCGCTCCATGGACGAGCGCATCGTCCGCCTGCTCTCCATGGGCAAGGTCAAGTTCGCCATCTACGGCCCCGGCCAGGAGGCCCACGCCACCGCCATCGCGCTGGCCTGGCACAAAGCCACGAACCTGGAGAACTTCGGGTTCTGCGGCCACTACCGGTCGGGCACCGCCTACGCGATGGTCAGCGAGCTGTCGGGCCGCCCGGACCTCGCGCTGGACGTCATCCGCCAGCAGTTCAGCAAGGCCACCGACCCCTTCTCGGCCGGCCGCAACATGGTCAATCACCTGCTCGACATGGACCGGGGCCTGCTCCCCATCCAGTCGCCCCTGGGCATGAATCTGGGCAAGGCCTTTGGCTACGCCAAGGCGCTGACCGTCCAGGGCAAGGAGAAGCCGTTCACCGTCGCCGCCATCGGCGACGGCACCACCGCTGAGTCCGACCTGCACGAGGCCATGAACGCAATCAGCGTCTGGTCCCTGCCCATGTGCGTGATGATCACGGACAACGGCGTCGCCATCAGCACCGCCCCCGAGGACGGCCGCGGCATCCGCGACTTCCGCAAGTACGCCGAAGCGTTCGGGCTCAAGTTCTTCAGCGCCGACGGCCGCGACTTCTTCGACTGCTACGAGACCGCGTGGCAGGCGGCCCAGTGGTGCCGAGAGACCGGCAGCGGCTGCGTCTGGCACGTCCACGACATGCCCCGCCTCAACGGCCACAGCTCGGCCGGCCAGTACCAGTTCCACTTCGACCAGGAAGACCCCTTCGGCATCTGGGGCCCCGAGTTGGTGAAGCGCGGCGCCCTCACCGAAGAGGAGTTGGTCCGCAAGATCGAGACCGACAGCGACTCCCAGGACTACTTCGCCCACCACGATCTGGGCACGATCATGGGCGAGGAAGACGCCCGCGTGGCCGCGTGGATCAAGCAGGTCGAGACGGAGCCCTACCCGGATCCCGCGACGCTGCACGAGTTCACGCGCCCGCCGTTCCCGGTCGTCACCGAGGACCCCGCGCTGCTCGATCGCCCGCGCACCAACGTGACCTACGCCGGCGCCCTGCGCGCCGCGTTGAAGCACGTGCTCGAGACCCGACCGTCGGCCATCTGGGGCCAGGATGTCGGCAACCTCGGCGGCGTCATGCAGGCGACGGCCGGCCTCAAGAAGATCTGGCCTGACCGGGTCATCGACGCGCCGATCAACGAGCCCCTCATCGTCGGCGCGGCCGTCGGCGCCGGCATGGCGAAGGACTTCGTGGCGCTGCCCGAGATCCAGTTCGGCGACTACGCCCTGAACGCCTACCACTGGCTCGTGCACATGGGGAACCTGTACTGGCAGACGCTGGGTCAGGCCTGCCCCAGCGTGATCCTCCGCATGCCGACGGACCCCTTCGGCGGCGGAGCCATCTACCACTCGATGTCCGTGGACGGCTTCTTCGCCAACATCCCCGGCCTCGTCATGGTGATGCCGTCGACGAGCTACGACGCCTACGGACTGCTGCTGGCCGCCGCGGAGTACGGCGGGCCGGTGGTCTTCCTGGAGCCGAAGTACTGCTACCGCCGCACCAACGGCCCGGCGCTCATCGGCGAGCCCGATCCGTCAGACAAGGCCGCCGTGAAGGCGCTCAAGGACCACATTCGCTACAGCAACATCCCCGAGGTGGGCGGCGGCGAAATGGTCCCGCTGGGCAAGGGGATCATCCGACGCCCGGGCAGCGACCTGACCGTCGTGTCCTGGGGCCGCGCCGCGCTGTACGCCGAAGAGGTGGGCGACAAGCTCGCGGGCGAAGGCATCGGCTGCGAGGTCATCGACCTGCGCACGATCGTCCCGCCGGACATGGACCTGGTGCTGCGCTCGGTGCAGAAGACCGGCCGCCTCCTGGTCGTGGCCGAAGACCGCCCCTTCGCGGGCTTCCAGCGTGAGATCCAGAGCCAGGTCGCCGAAGCCCTGCCCGGCGTCCCGACCCTCGCCGTCGGCATGGACAACGTCCCCGCCATCGGCCAGTGCGAAGTCCTCGAAGAGGCCGCCGCGCTGAACCCCGAGAAGCTCGAGGCCGCCATCCACCAGCTCCTGGGTCAGTCCCTGCAGACCGGCACGGCCGGTTGGTCCTGGGTTCCGCCGCGGTACATCGTCGGCTGAGCGGGATTCGGGCGCAGAGACACCGCAGTAGCCTGCCCCGCGGCGACGGCCTCCCCCCGTCGCCGCGGGCGGTGAACTCATGCGTGGACTCTTCGAAACAGCGGGCCTGGCGGCCCTGACGACTCTTGGTGCCTGGCTCGCGGCTTGCGGGCCGCCGGGCGGAGCCGACGAGGTCGCCATGAAGTTGACCGCCTACGACCTCATCGCCGGGGGAAACCTGCTCGACACGCCCCTCGAAGGGGCGATCGTCCGGTTCACCGGCCCCGACGGCACGCTCCAGGAGGTGGAGGTCGACGGCAACGGCGACGCCGTGGTCTTCGTTCCCGCCGACGCACCCTTCGTCGTGCTGCTGGACGGCCCCGGGGATCCCACCGACCCCGACGACGGCGGCTGGTACCCCATGAGCGCCCAGGGACACGCTGGCTTCGAGCCGTTCGACTTCCCCTTGGGGATGTTCCCCACGGCGGACATGGGCGCCGGCGTCTACGGAGGGATCTGGGGTGGCTGGTCCAACCCGGACACCGCCTTCACCGACCCACCCTTCAGCGAGGCGGCCCCCTACCGCCCCGCACGACCCTACGAAGAGAGCATCGCCGGCGAAGTCACTTCGCTGTCCCGGGCATCGGGGGTGGTGACGCTGGGCGCCAACCGCGTCCCCGTGCCCACCGTCGACGCCCCCGAGGGCATCGCGGACGCCGTGGCCTCGCTGTCGCCGGACACGTCTGCGATCCAGTTCCGCTTCACCGAAGATCCGCGGGGCCCGTCGCCAGGGACCACCCTGGAGGCCACGAACAACGGCTTCATCAACTTCCTCGACGTGCAGACGCCGTCGGTGGACGACAGCGCGTTTGTGGACGCGTCGATTGTTGCCGCCGAGGGCGACCCGCCGTGCGCCATCTACCCCGCCGACGACCCCGAGGTCGTCATGCAGGTCGAGGTCATGCCCAACCGCTGGTCCTACACCTACTTCAACTGCGGGGAGTGATCCCCCCGCTGCCGTCCGGCCGGGTGGCTGAGGGCCCGGGCGAGCACTAGGCTTCGGTTGTGGTGCGCTTGCTCCCGCTGTTGCTCCCGGCCTTGGCGTTCGGCCAGCCGTTGGCGATCCCGGGAAGCGACCAGGTCGTCGCCACCGAAGTCGGCCCCCCGGGGCCCCTCGCGGGCGTGCCCGTCGACTTCCGCTGCGAAGCCCGGCTCAGCGAGCGCCACCCCCTGCTCCGCCGGCAGCCCGGCCAGGACCTGCTCGCCGTCTACACCCAGGATCTACTCCGCGCCGAACGGGACGCGGCCGAGCGCGGCGACCCGCCCCCCGACGCCGCCCTGGAGCCGACCGACGCCCAGCTCGCCGCCTGGTTCCAGGGCTTCGCCTGCGGCCGGGTGTGGGCCCGGGTCGAAGCAGCCGGCGCCCACCGGCAGCCGAGCGACGTGCGGCTGCCCGCCAAGGCGGTCCTCGACGTGAAGCTCGAAGACCTGAACCTGGAGGGGTCACGCATCGTCGAGCAGCGGGTCGGCAGCACGGTCATGCCCGTGGCGGTGCCCCACTGGTCGCTGTCCATGAGCTGGTCCGTCCGGTTCCAGATCGCGTACTCGGCCAACGACCGCGCCATCTCGACGCCGTCGCTGGACTGGGCTCCTCGAGGCGGCGCGGAGCAGGACGACTACACGCCCCTGCGTCTGGAGCCGCTCCTGGAAGCGAGCCTCGGCCGCACGTTCCGCGACCTGCCGCAGCTGCTGGTGGACGAGGGCCGCCTGGGCGACCTGCTGTTTGCCATGGTCGACCAACCCAGCGGCTCGCCCCAGGAACTGGGCGTCGACGGCCCGCTCTCCGAGCACTTCTGGATGCTGCTGGCCCCCGTCGCCAAGGTCCGCCACGACGCCCTCGCCTTCTACCTCGCGTCCCCGAAGACCGAGCCGCCGGCCCGCCGGGAGCTCGCCCGCTGGTTCCTGCTCAACGACTCAGACCTGCCGCTCCGGCGGGACGCGCTCGGCTGGTTGATGCTGCAAGAGCCGGCCGTCGACTCGGAAGACCCCCTCAGCGACGACGTCGTGAACCTCGCCGCGTGGCTGCTGGCCCGCGACCCGTCGCCCCGGCTTCGCGCCGAGGTGGTGATCGCCCTGGGCGGCCGGCGCACGCCCGAGGTGCGGGACCTCCTGCTGCGCGCCGCCAACGACGACGACCGGCGCGCTTCGGACCCGGCGCTGTCGGCGCTGAAGCGCTTCCCCGCGGCCACCACCGACGAGATGAACACCGTGGCCGCCGACCCCGCCGCTCCGTCCATGGCGCCTTGGACCCTGGCGTTGGACGGGCGGGTGGCGATGCCCGCCTCCCACCCCGACGAGTCGCGCCTCGCCCTGGCGGCGGCCGCCGGCGGGCCCGCCTCCGATGCCTGGCTGGAGCGCTGGGCCCGCGGAGGTCGGGTGTCCGGGCGGATGCCGTGGGCCCTCGGCGCCTGGAAGCTGCTCCTGGAGCACCCCACCGCGCGGGTGCGGCGCGAGGCGATCGCGCGGATCACCCGCGAGGATCTGCCCGATGCTCGGGAGTTGCTGGTCGTTCGCGTGGCCGAAGAGCCCGACCCCGCCTTGCGGGTCCTCGCGATCGAAGGACTGGGCGAGCGTCCGGCCGAGGCCCGGGGCGCGGCGGCGGCGTTGCTTCTGGCCAGCCGCGACGGCGACCCGGCGGTCCGGCTGGCGGCCACCCGCGCGCTGTCCGCCGTGCCCGGCACCGACGTGCAGCAACGGCTGGAGACGCTGAGTCGCAACGACCCCGACGGCAAGGTGCGTCGGTTCGCGAAGAAGGCGCTGCGCGGCCGGAGCTGAGGAGGCGAAGGCTCCCCGGACGCCGGCTCTACTCCAACATCTGGGTCTGGGCCGGCGGCAAGGCGCGCTCGGCCGCCCGGTCCTGCATGTACCGGGTCGCGATGTGAGCGCCCATCGTGAGCACCGCGACGCCCAGCAGGATCGTCACGAACATCAACACCGCGCTGTTCTGCAGGACCGACTTCCGGACCGGCAGGTTGCGCAGGCTGGTGAACGTCGTTCGCTGCCGCTTCGCCGCGCGGCGAGCCACCCGTCCGCTGCGACGGGGAGCCGCACTGCCTTCGGCCGGAGCTCCCCCACGCCGCTTCTTGCGCCGAACCGGCGCGGTCTGCTCGGCGGCGACCGCCACGGGCACGGCGTCGAACTGCGGGGCCGTGGCCCGGGCTGCCAGGGGCGCGTGAACACCCCACGAGTCCGTGTTGGCGGCGGCCGCCGGGGCCGGCGCCGGGGGAATCGGGGGGGGCGCCGGGGCGAGCGACTCGGGGGACGCAGGCCTCTTCATCACGGCGAGGTTGTTCCAGGTCGCGGCCTTGGGCACGAAGGCCGGCGAGTAGGGCAGCGTCTTGCTTTCGCGCCGCCGGCTCGGCCGATCCTCGATGCCCATCGCCTTCACGGCGTTCTTGATGGCCCCCGACGACGCCGAGGGCGTGAACGGCTTCGTCCGCTGGGCGTCCAGGTTCACGGGCAGCGAGTCGATCCCCACGGCCCACTCGTCGTCGGGCTCCTGCAGCTCGGGGGCCTCGGACGGCGCAGCAGCGGCCAGATCCAGGGGCGCGTCCGCGGTGAAGTCGGCGGTCTGCTCCAGGGCTCCAACCGCCGGCTCGCCCTCCCGGTCGGTGGTCTCGTGGGGGAGGGAGACCCGCGGGGTGATCGAGCTGGAGTCGAAGGGTGTGGCCACGAAGGCCTTGACGCGGGGACGAGAAGTCGGCGCCCGACGGCCTGGCATCGACAGCTCTTCGGGGCGGGCGGGCAGGGGCTGCGTCTCCTGGGCGTCGGCGGCGCGGGCGGCCTCGATCTCGCGGGACCAGCGGTCCGAGCGGACGTCGGACGAGTCGAGCAGGTTGTCGCTGGCTTGAAGCGCGACCCCGCTGGGCAGGCTCGCCAGGGGCAGTTCCTTCTGCCAGGTCTCCTCGGCGCCCTCGGGCATCTCTTCCAGCGCCCGCGCCATGGGGCGGAGGGGCGCGGGGGCGGGCCGCTCCATGCGGCCGGTGTCCACGAAGTCGAGCAGCGCCGACTCGTCGAGTCGCGGCGAGACCATCCGCGGCGCGGGGGCGGACGCTGGCTGGACCGCCGGCGCATCCCCCGCCGACGACGGGGCCGTCGTGTCCGCCTCGACTACCTCGTCCTCATCGGCGGTCATCTGATCGAACAGCGAGCAGGCTTCCCGGCGCAGGCTCTCGACGCCGGTGGCCGAGGCCAGCCGCGACAGTTCCTGACCGGCGTCAAACGTGGACGGGTACCGGTCCGTCGGGGCGGGGGCCAGCATCCGCAGCAGCACGGGAAGCGCAGGGTCCCCCAGGGGCAAGCCGCCCAGGGCCCGGCGCACCAACTCGGCGCGCGCGGCCTCCTCCGACACGCCGTCCAGGTCGAGGTCGGACAGGAGACTCAGCAGCAACAGGCCCAGCTCCAGCTGGTCATCCTGCACGTGGGGCTCGAGCGCCGTCGGCCCGGCCCAGGCGAGCATCGCGCGGTTGGCGGCGGGCGCCGGAAGGCCAGCGACCAGCCGCACATCGCCGGCGTCGGTCAGCAGCACCGACTCCATGCCCACCCAGCCGTGAGGACGGGGGGTCTCGGCGGCCCGCTGCAGCTCGTGCAAGGCATCGGCGACGCGCGCCCCGAGGGCGAAGATTGCGGCGCGGCCCAGCGCACCCAGCCGCAGGAACCCGCGGCGGCGCAGGCCCCCGAGCGACAACCCCGACACCAGCTCGACGACGATGGCGAGGCGCGGACCCTCGGTCACCAGATCCCGCACCCGCAGCAGCGCCGGGTGCTGCGCTTCCATCACCGCAGTCGCCAGGGCGAAGGAGCCAGCCCCCTCGTGTCGGCGCAGCTCCAACAGGCCGAAGTCACCGGCCAGCAGTTGCCCGCCCGATCGATGCACCTGAACCAGATCCGGGTGCCCCGCGTCGGGGGCGGGCCGCACGACGCGATAGGGACCAACCCGATCACAAACCGGAGCAATTGCCGCCAGTTCGGTCTGCTGATTCGGGGTCACCCGGGCTCGGGCGTGACTGCCTGGTTCGAACATGGCCTGGTTCTCCTGATTTGCACTCTGACATAGGGAGGCACAAGAGAGAAGGTCGTTTCCCGATCGATTCCGCGGGGTTGGCCCACCCGGGCCAGGGGTGGACTCGGGCACGACCTAAGATCGGCGTCCGATGGTCGGCACCATGCTCTCCCGCAGCCGGGTCCCCATGGGGCCCTACGAACTCGACGAGGCCATCGGCGTCGGCGGAATGGGCCAGGTGTGGTCCGCGACCCACCGCGAGAGCGGGGCGCTGGTCGCCATCAAGGTCCTCACCGCGTTCGCCGCGAGCAACAAGGCCCTGCGGTCGGCGTTCCGCAACGAGATCCGGGCCTGCGCGGCGTTGAACCACCCGACAATCGTTCAGGTTCTGGACCGGGGCGAGGTCCCCGAAGCCGTCGAGCGCATGAGCCAGGGCCAGCTGCGGGCCGGCACCCCCTACCTGGTGATGGAGTACGTCGGCGGCGGTTCGCTGGACGACTGGTGCGGGCACCCCGAGTGGCGCGAGGTGAAGATGGTGCTGCTGGGGGTGCTGGACGCGCTCGCGCACGCGCACGCCCGCGGGCTCATCCACCGGGACATCAAGCCCGCCAACATCCTGCTGACCGAGACCCGCGACGCCATTCGCCTGACCGACTTTGGGTTGGTTCACGCAGTCGAGACGACGGGCACCGGCAACAAGGAACGCGGCATGGCCGGCACGCCGCGCTACATGGCGCCTGAGCAGTGCCTGGGCCGCTGGCGGGACTACGGCCCGTGGACCGACTTCTACGCCCTCGGCGGCGTCGGCTACGCGTTGGCCGCCGGGGTCCCGCCCTTCGCCGACATCCAGGCCCACTTCGAGTTGATGCGGGCCCAGCGGGAGCGGCCGATGCCGCGGCTCGAGTCCAAGACCGAGATCCCCGATGGGTTCGAGGGCTGGCTGCGCCGCATGATGGCCAAGCGCCCCGAGGATCGGTTCCCCCGAGCGAGCGAAGCGGCCGCGGCGCTGCAGGCGCTGGGGGAGCCCGCGTCCTATCGGTCCACCGCGTCGGGGCTGGGCCTCGCCGACGACACCGCCGAGACCCTGGCCACGGACTCGAAGCTGCGGGCCGTGACGCTGCTGCCGGGCGGCTCGAAGTTCGCCACGCTGCTCGAGGGGCTGCCGGGGGTCGACGAGTCCTTCGACGACGACTTCAGCGTCCCCGCGACCGACGGCGGGCTGCCTTCGATCTCCCCGGAGTGGATGACGATTCAGGGCAAGCCGACCCCGGTGCACGCGCTGACCGGGGCCAGTCTGGGCTTGTATTGGCTCCGCCCGGTGCCGCTCGTCAACCGGGAGTACGAGCGCGAGCAGCTGTGGAGCGCCCTGCGCGATGTGCGGGACAACCGGCGCGCGAGGGTCGTCGTGCTTCAGGGCGGGCCCGGCGTCGGCAAGACGCGACTCGCCGAGTGGCTCTGCTACCGGGCCCACGAGATCGGCGGCTGCGACTACCTGCGAGCGGACCCGGCCGAGAGCAAGGAAGGCGGCTCGGGGCTCGCCGCGATGCTCGCCCGACGCTTCCGCACGCTGGGTCTGCCGTTTGCCGAGGTCGTCGAGCGCATCGACGGGCAGCTGCGGGCCAGCGGCCACGTGGACCCCGAGTTCGCCCGCGCGATCGCCGAGCTGGTGCACCCCAACACCGACACCGACGAGCTCGAGAAGACGCGGCCGAACTTCTTCGACACCAAGTGGGAGAAGTTGCGGATCGTGCAGTTGGTGCTGGAGCGGCTGTCCTCGGCGAGGCCTCAGATCGTCTGGCTGGAGAACGCCCACCGGTCGGGCTTCGGGCTCCACCTGGTGCGGGAGACCCTCCGGGAGCAGGAGGTCCACCCGACCGGGACGCTGATGGTCGTGGTGGTGCAACCCGACCGCCTCGCCGAGCGCCCCGTGGAGGCCGAGCTCCTGCGCGAGATCGTCGCCCACGACGCGACCGACGTCCTGAGCCTCGAGCCCCTGCTGGGCCGGGACCACCAGACCCTGGTGCGGCGGCTGCTTCGGCTGTCCGGCGAGCTGGCCTTGTGGGTCGAGGAGCGCACCGCCGGCAACCCCCAATTCGCGGTGCAGATGGTGGGCGACTGGGTCGATCGCGGCCTGCTGGAACCCACGCTGGACGGGTTCGTGCTCAAGCCCGGCGCGGAGGTGACCCTGCCGCCCGACCTGGCGGCCGTCTGGACGACTCGCTTGCAGTCCTTCTTGGAGAAGCGCGGGGTCCACGACGCCCCGTCCCTGGAGCTCGCGGCGGTCTACGGGCGGGAGATCGACGAGCGCTCGTGGTGGGCGCTGTGCAACGAGGCCAGCCTGACCCCCGGCCTCGACCTGTTGGACAACCTGCTCGACGAGGGCCTGGCTCGCGCCGGCTCCGGCGGGCCCGCCGAAAGCTGGGCATTCGCGCACTCGATGGTCCGCCAGACGCTCCTCGACCGCGCGGCCGAAGCCGGTCGGCTGAACGGCCACCACCGAGCCTGCGCCCACTTCGAGGGCTTCCGCGGCGGGCCCGGGGCGTCGGAGCGCATCGCCCGGCACCTGGTCGAGGCCGGCGAGCTGGCGCAGGCCCTGGGGCCCCTTGCCCAAGGCGCCTGGGAGTTGGTTCAGGCCGAGGAACTGGCGCGCGCGCAGGGCCTGCTGGAGTCGTTCGAGAAGGCGGTCACCGTGCTCGACCTGGCGCCCAACGACGCGCGGCGAGGCCAGGCGCTGCTGCTGCGGGTGCGGTTGGCGGCCCGCAGCGGCAAGGACTCGGAGCTCGAGAGCTGGGCCGCGTGGGCCCGCGCCGAGGCTCAGGCCCAGGGCTGGGAGCACATCGACGTCTACGTGACCTACGAGCTCGCCAGCCGCAAGGCCGCCCAGGGGCTCTTCGACGAGGCCGGGGAGCAGCTGGAGCGGGTCGCGGCCTGGGCCGACGCCCACTCCGACCGCCCCCTGCTGGGGCGCTGCCTGCACGAGATGGGGCTGCTCGCCGCGGCCCGGGGGGACAACGCGTCGGCCCGGTTGTTCGTCGCGTCGGCGGCGCGCCACTTCGAGCAGATGGAGGAGGGCGTGCTGGCGGCGCGGGCGATGCTCGCCCTGGCGACGCTGGAAGCGCGGGCCGGGAACTCCGACAAGGCCGAGGCCATCGGCAAGCGGGCGCAGCGGCAGTTCGCGCGGTCGGGCTCCCGCGTGGGCCCCGCCGAGGCCGCGCTGCTCAAGGCGCTCTCCGCCCTGCTCGCCGGCGATCTGGCCGCGGCCATCGAACGCTACCGAGCCGCCGCCAACCGCTTCGAGGCCCTGGGCTCCCAGGACTCCCGCCGCGCCGAGGCGGGGCTGGGGCTCGCCCTGTCGCTTCAGGAGCGGTTCGGCGAGTCGGAGCCGCTGCTGGTGCGGAGCCTGGAACGCTGCGAAGAGGCCGGAGCCCGACTCGAAGCCGCCCGCGTGCGGGTCGGGCTGCTGGCGCCGCTGGCCGCGCGAGCCGCATGGGATGAGTTCGACCTGCAGATCGCGGCGTTGCAGGCCTTGTCGCCGCGGGTCCGGGACGTCGAGTTGCAGCGAGCACTTCAGATTGCGCGCCGACACGCCATGCGCCACCTGGAGACCGAGCGGGCAGAGGCCGCCTGGGCGTTCGTCGTCGAGTGAGCCCCGGAGTGAGCCTGGAGCGAATCGGCAGAACCACTAGCGGATCGGCCCCGTCAGCACGAGCTCCCCGGGAGCCGTCCACCCCGGCGCCGCCTCGCGGCTCAGGATCAAGACCGCCGGGGCCGTCGCCCCCGCCGGCAGCGGGAACTGCTTCGCGCCCCCCCGCTGCGCCATGGGGCCCTCGAGCTCGCCCAACGCCACGGGCGCGCCGTCGTCGGCCGCCCACCACAGCACCAGGGCGCCGTCGCCGGCGGGCACGCCCACCACCGTCGTCATGAGCGCCTCGCCGTCGGCCCAGGCCCGCAATCGCGCGTCGCCTGCCCGCAGGTCGCCCAGGGGCAACGCCGGGTTCGTCACCGTCCGGGTCAGCCCCTGCAACGCCTCGAGCTCACCCCGCTGGGCGCGGTAGTCGTCCAGCACGCGGCGGATCTGGGCCCGGTCGGCCGCCGCCGCCCGCTCGACGTCGGCGACGTCGGACTGGACGCCCCGCCCCCACAGCGCAGCGCAGAAGAGGGCGACCGCAGACAGCAGACACAACAACCGCCACAGCCTCACGGGGTCCGGGTCCGGGAAGAGGATCGGGACCTCGACGTGCTCCTGGGGAGTCCGCCCCACCGACCCCACGATGAAGTCGATGCTGCCTTCGGGGAGCGGCTCCACCGGCAGCGCGAGCGGGACCGCGTGGAACGCATGCTCCAACCGGTCGATGGCGGCCGCGCAGCGCGAGCACCCTTCGCCGCGGTGCAGCTCGATGCGCCGCATGATGTGCGCTTCCGCCAGCCCGACGACGAACCGGGGGAAGTGGGGCCGCAGATCTTCGCAGCGGTCGACTTCCATCAGGCGTCCAGCGCATCGGCGAAGGCGAGCAGCGCGTGGTCCAGACGCTCCCGGTCCCCCTCGCCTTGGGCCCCGCCGGCCAGGATCTCATGCCAGCCGCGGACCAGGATCTCCGCGTCGTCGACGGTCGCCAGCGCCCGCGCGGCCGCCGTCTCGGGCGGGCCTCCACCCGGGGCCGAAGCGTCGTCGGGAGCCGGGTTCTTCAGCCCCCGCCGGGACTCGGACCAGGTCAGCCCCGCGTGCCGAGCCAGGAACATCACCCAGCCCAGGGGCTCGCCCAGGTAGCGGTCGTACAGCGGCGCCTGCCGCCAGACCTCCTCGATCGTCTGCTCGAGCAGGCTCGCCGACGACACCTGGTTCTTCGTGATCCGCCGGTGGGCCGCATGCACCCAGGGACCCACCGCCGACACGAACTCGGCCAGCGCATCGCGATCCCCCGTCGCCATGCGGGCGATCAGGGCGCGGAGCGCGTCGTTTTCGGGCAGGGGCAGGGACACAGGGGCAGCCTACGGGCCCGCCCCAACCCGGGCAACGCAGCGGGCTACTGGGGAGCGGGCGCCGGCAGGAGGATGTTCAGCGGCACCGTGATCGGGCCGTACCCCGGGTCCACCGTCACTTCACCCACGAGCCGCAGGCCCGGCACGACGGTCCCGTCGGGTCCGTCGGTGGCGAGCTGCAGCAGGCCGCCGGTCAGCTGATCCCAGTTGATCTCGCTGATCAGCGTCATGGCCGCGTCCGTGTTGCCGGCCACCGACTGGTGGCTGATGCGCCGGGTCGACAGGTCCGTCGTGGCGGCCTCGGCGGCCGGCAGGGTGCCGACCATCAGCAGCGGCTGGTTGTTCGCGTCCACCAGCCCGAGCCGGAAGGTCGGCGCGGAGATCGCGAACTCGTTGGGGTTGTTCAGCGTGAACGGCGCCGCGATGCGCATGCCGCTGGGCAACGAGGTGGGGATCGACAAGCCGGCGAGGCCGGGCAACGAGCCGTTGGCGAAGCCCCCCCACACGTCCGTGAAGGCGGTGAACTTGGCCGCCGCCTGGGGGTCGATGCTGGCGATGAGCTGGTCGAGGGGCGGCAGCTGCACCGGGATCTCGATCTGGCTCGACGAGTTGCCGATGCTGCTCTCGCCCTGCAGGGCGAGGAACGCGTTGAGCGCCTGCACCGCGCCGCCGGTGAGGTTCGACGGCACGCCCAGCGCCTCCAGGATGTCCCCAGCGGGCAGCCGGATGTTCTCGTCGGGCCGCTGGTTCATCACCCCTTCGAGGATCGCGACGACAGGCCCGCCCTTCTCCCGCAGGTCGGCCAGCACGTTGTCGAGGTTCATGAACTCGGACTCACCGACGAGCGCGACGGTGGGCTTGTCGTCGGCCGAAGGCGCCTTGATCTTCGGCACCTTCGGCACCTTGATCCGGCCCGCGTGCTCGAACTTGAGCTTGACCTTGCCCTCCTGGTCCGACGCCCCGATGCCGGACAGCGCCTCGCCCAGCGCGCCGCCCACGACTCCATCCACCGCCTCGCCCAGCTCCCCGCCGGCGCCGCCGAGCACGTCTTCGAGCCCCTGGAGCACGTAGCCGGGCACGTCGATGTCCGCGTCGGCCGTGAACTCGAACGTCGCGTCCTTGCCGATGGCGTTGCCCAGCGTGACCGGGTCCAGGCGGAAGCCGTAGGTCACGACCTCCTTGTTCTTCGGCTTCACGTCAATCTTCTTGTGCACCCCGGTGCTGGTGGCCGGGGCGCCGTCGATGGACAGCCCAAACGCGTGCTCGGGCACCGCGAGGCTGACGCCCAGGGGGTTGTCGATCTGGAAGTCGACGCCGAGCTCCAGCTCCAGCCGTTCGTCGTCGGGATCGGGCTGGATGGTCCGAATGCTCATGCCGTGGAAGGTGGCTCGGGGGAGGTTCAGCCCGGTCGCGCAGCCAGTGCTGAGCAGGGCGAGGACGAAGAGGGGCAGCAGACGACGCATGGAGGAACTCCGGAGGCAGGTGCGGGGGGGCAGGGAGCAAGGCCCGTGCCAGCGCAAGAACGAGGGTTTCGGTGACGAAGGCGGCCGGTGCCCGACCCGGTCGGGCCGAGGCCGAGCGGGATCGTGGGTCGCGGCGGACCCGCAGCTCAGGCGGGGCGCGAGATCACAAAGCGGTTGATGGTCCAGGACGGAAGGCCGCGCTCGACGAACTTGCCGTCGGTCAGGACTTCCTGGGCGATGCGCTCGACCACCCAGTCGCCGTAGTGCTCGCGGATCTCGTCCTCGGGGACGGACCAGGGCGGGCCGTCCATGCGCGACTGGTCGTAGGCGAACGCGTTCTGGAGGATGCGGCCGCCGTCGCGGAGCAAGCGGCGAACGACCGTGACGTAGCGCTCCCGCCGGGGGCGGTCGAGCGCGACGATGGCGGCGCGGTCCCACACCCGGTCGAAGCCGCCGATCAACTCGCGCTGCGCCTCGAATACGTCGCCGACGAGCACGGTGATCCCGTTCGCGGAGAATCGTTGGAACGGGCCCAGCTCATCGATCTCCGGCTCGACGCCCTCGCGCTCAAAGACCGCCGCCGCCGCGATGGGGGACAGCTCCGCGCCGACGACCTCGTGCCCGCGGGACGCCATCCAGGCCAGATCGACCGTCTTGCCGCACAAGGGGACGAAGACGCGGTGCGGGCCGCCGCCCAGGAACAGCTCTTCGTGCTCGATCAGGTCCGGGTGCACACGCTCCTGGTGGAACCCGTGCTTCCCCTCCTGCCAGCGGCTCAGCCAGAAGTCGGGCTCCATCGTTCGCGCTCCCAGAGTTGAAGGTGCGCGAACCTACCCAATCAGAAGCCGGCGCGCAGGGCATCGACGATGCGCCACCGGGTCTGGTCCCCTCCCCCGCCGAGGCTGATCACGAAGCGAATGGACTTGCCGCCCGCCGTGTCCAGGTAGCCCACGACCGACTTCGTGACCTTGAGGGTCCCGGTCTTGTTGGGGGTGTCGTGCTTGCGCCGCAGCAGGTCCGCGTGGGGCGCGAACAACGTCAGCGCGACCGCCAACGACCTCGCCGTGGCCTGGTTGTCGTAGGAGATCCCTGACCCCTCCGTCATGCGGATGCCGGCCAACTCCGGGTGCTTCTCGATCCAGGCGGTGGCCACGCGGACGCTCTTGGCGAGCGACGCCGCTCCGCCTTCGACGTGGGCCCCGACGGCCAGGAACACCTGGTTGGCGATGTAGTTGTTCGAGTAGTGCAGCAGCCCCTTGATGGACTCGGACAGCGGCTTGCTGGAGCGGTGCACGTAGACCGGGTCCCCGGTCGCCGCGCGGATTTCGAATCGATCGCCGACCGCGACGCCCGCGCCTCGCAGCTTCGCCGCGATGAGCTCCGCCGCGTACCGGGGAATGTCCTCGGGGTTGGCGCTCAGGTTGATGCGGTTCTTGCCCTGGACGCCCCGGGCCAGCGCCAGCTTCTTCGCCAACGGAGTCAGCGGCGTCTGGGACTCGGCGGACGTCACGACGCCGTTGGCGACGCGCACGTTGATGGTGTTGAAGTTCACCGCCGTCGCCGAGTTGAGGGCGTCGTAGGGGTTCTCGGACTTGCCGACGCCGGGGACCCGGATGTCCGGCGAGAAGGCCGAGTCGTCGATGGCCACGCCGTCCAGCGGGCCGACGACGTCCTTGAGCGCCGCGGCGACGAGGTCCAGCTCCTCGGACACCAGGAAGGGGTCGCCGCCGCCCCGCACCACCAGCAGGCCGTCGTTCACGAAGAACGAGGTCTGGAAGCGGTAGTCCAGCCCCAGGTGCTCGATGGCGAGCAGCGACGTGACCACCTTGAGGGTCGACGCGGGGATGAAGGACCGGTCGGCGTTGTGGTCGACCAGGACCGTGCCCGCGTCGTCGACGACGTAGACGGTGCCGTCGCCGGCGAGGGACGCGATGTCGTCGGCGACGCCGGCGAACGCGAGGGACGGGAGCAGCAACAGCAGCAGGAGCATGAAGAGTTGGACCCTCAGCAGCAGGTTCAGCGGTCGGCGGGGCTGTAAATCGCGCGAACGACCTTGCCCTTCCTGATCTCATAGACGGCTTCGGACGCCTGGTTCTTCGAACCCTCGGCCCAGTGGACCCGTTCCCGGAACCAGACGAAGGGTGCCCGGGCGATGGGCTCCTGCAGCTCGGAACCCACGGTGGGGAGCTGCTCGAAGTAGGCGTGCAGCTCGGCCTCCAGCGCCCGGGCGCCATCGGTCCCCAGGGCTGCGACGCCCGCCTCGTCGGCGTAGTAGACGCGAATGTCGGGGTCGGCGAGGGCCATCAGGCCGGGCACATCGTGGGCCGAAAAGGCGGCCAGGTACTCCTCGACCACGGCGAGCAGCGTGGCGTCGTAGGACTCCTTGGAGGCCACGGCGTCGGCCGGCGGGCGCGGAGGGGCAAGATCCAGCTCCACCAAGAGTTCCGCGGCGACGCCCCCAACGTTGGGCAGGATCGAGCGGGCAGCGAGGCGGCGGGCTTCGGGGGCGACGAGGTCGGCCAGCCAGCTGCGGTCACCGGGCTCACTGCGGGCGAGGGCGGTCAGGCCGAACACCGCCTTGTTGCGATCGGCCATGTCGGGGCGCCGGAGCTGGGCTGCCAACTGCTCGGCGACGGCGCGGAGTACGTCGTCGTCCTGCAGAAGTTCGGCGGTGTACAGCAGGTAGCGAGACACGTTGTTGCGCACGATCAGATCGGGGTCGGCGAGGGCGGGGGCCACCCGGCCGGCTGTGTCGTCAAACGCGCCCGCCCAGTTCAGGAGCGTCGCAGCCTCGGCCCGAACGGCGGCGTCGGACGCGGTCAGCACCAGCTCGATGAGGGCGTCGCGGTGGCCGGGGACCAGCGCCGCGAGGCGGCGAGCGAACGCGTCCAGCTCGGGCGCCGCCCAGGTCAGGTAGCCAGGCTCGAAGCTCTCGGCGAGGCCCGCGGCGTCCCCCGCCTCGAACCGGCGGTCGCCCTCGGCGTGCTTGGCCCGCAACAGCTCCGGGAGCTCCGGGGCCGGCCAGGCCGACGGGCCGACCGGCGCGGGGCGATCGGCGACCGGCGCCCGCCCGTCAGAGAAGGTCAACAGCGCGAACGCGCGGCCGTCGACGTAGCGCAGCACGGTGCAGTCGGCCGCGGCGATGGAGCCGGTGTCGACCAGGCCCCGGCAGCCGGCGTGCAGGGTGCGCACGGCGTCGTCGGGGATCGGTTCCCCCAGCGCGACGCCCAACGTGCCGGCCACTGCGGCCTTGTCGACGTGGTCGGGGCCCGTGAATTCGACCCCCGCCCACCACCACGCCGGCGGGGTGGGGATTGCCGCAGAGTCAGCCGGCGCAGGCCTTGGCGGCGGGTCGGACGCGACGTCGGGGGAGGTCGCCCAACACCCCGCGAGAACAACGACCGTCAACAGCAGCGCAAGTCGAACCACTTCGGCATCATGCCGGACCGCCGGGGTCGAGCCCGTCGCCGCCCGGTGAAACGGGCCGCTGGCAGCTATACTCTCGCGCGCGGAGGCTGGGCATGAGCAGAATCGAGCGGGGGTTCCGAACAGTGGCACTGCGGGTGTTGGCACTCGCCTTGTTGGCGATGTTGACGTTGACCGTGGAAGTCCGCGCCGACGACGACGACGACGACGCAGTCGAGGAGGAGGACCTCTCCCCCGGCGTGCGCCTGCGCATCCGTGCCTGCGGCTACGTCGAACCCGAGACGCCCTTGGGCCGCCCCGACGACGACGACTCGGCGGACGACGACGACTCGGCGGACGACGACGATTCGGCGGACGACGACGACGCCGCCGACGACGACGACGCAACCGACGACGACGACGCGGCCGACGACGACGACGCAGCCGACGACGACGACGC
>Ga0055584_100000852_pt1 | contig 29375 bp, 25 predicted proteins | sample OSDHelmetaG_FD_58716 | JGI IMG/M metagenome (GOLD analysis project Ga0055584, IMG submission 58716) | Pelagic marine sediment microbial communities from the LTER site Helgoland, North Sea, for post-phytoplankton bloom and carbon turnover... | ecosystem: Environmental > Aquatic > Marine >... | reverse complement strand
CACTGGAAAGAGCATTTGCTTAACCTCGATCATTTGCGTCAGGGGATTTCCTTACGTGCTTTCGGACAACGTGATCCATTAAACGAATACAAGGCCGAAGCTTTTGGCATGTTTGAACTTATGCTGGATCAGCTACGCGAAAGCGTGACAATGACTCTCAGCCTTGTTGAATTCAACATTGATGCCGATGCCGGAAAAATCATGATGCGCAGAGCACAACCAGGACGCCTACAGGAAACACGCCAAGACCCTGCGCTGCATAGCGGCGGTGCAACTGGCGGCGGTGCGGTTAGTGGCAGTGGCGTAGGAATCGCCCCCGGAAGAACAATGGGTATCGGCGCAGGCGCAACAGCCAGACCCGCCCCGGAACGCAAAGAATTTGATGCCAAGGACCCGGAAACATGGGGCAAAACACAGCGCAACGCGCCCTGCCCTTGTGGATCAGGACAAAAATACAAACATTGTCATGGGAAAGCCGGGTAGCTTCAAACCAAGTAGCTTCAAGCCGGACACCATTAAGCCGCGGGCTTTTTCGCCGGAGTCACGCGCACCATTGTAATCTGGTTGCGCTGGCGACGGACAACTTCGAAGGTAAAGCCGTAAAAGTGAAAGACACGCCCGACATCCGGCACCATCTGCGCCTCATGAAGTAGCAATCCGGCCAGTGTTGAGTAATCTTCATCATCCGGCAGGTCCCATTCAAATTCGCGGTTGAGATCACGAATGGTCACCGTGCCGTCTACCAAATAGCTATCGTTGGGCTGCCTGCGCACACCAGCAACAATCTCATCCATTTCATCGTCAATATCACCAACGATTTCTTCGAGAATATCTTCCAGCGTCACAACACCCATAAGACTGCCATACTCATCAACCACGAGTGCGAAATGCTCGCGACGTTCCCTGAATGCCTGCAGCTGATCAATCAAGGCCGTTGTCTCCGGCACAAACCATGGTGCGGTGACAACAGATTCCATGGATATGTCTGCAACCTTGCCTTCGTGACGCTGCATTTCCTGCAACAGGGATTTAACATGAACCACGCCGATAATGTTTTCCGGACTGTCTTTCCAAACCGGCAGGCGCGAATAAGGGCTTGCCAGTATCTGCTGTACAATCTTGTTAATCGGCTCACCGGAATCAATTGTTGTGACATTTTTTCTGTGAGTCATGACTTCGCTCACCTCAACCTCTGCAAGGTCAAGAATAGATCTCAACATGGCACGTTGCTGTTCCACACCCTCTTCCGGACCGCGATGCAATTCAATCGCCCCGCGCAAAAGCTCAATATGGTGTCCGCCACTGACCATCGTCACATCTGCACCAAACAACCTTAAAAGATGACGCACAATCCATGTCACCATTTCTGTTATCGGTGCAAAAATCACAATGATCAGACGCACAAAAGGAGAAATCCTCATCGACATGTCATCAGCGTAATGCAGCGCATAGGTTTTCGGCATAACTTCCGCAAACACAAGAACCAGCAGCGTCATAGCTGCCGTTGCATAGATCACGCCTGCCGGCCCGAAGGTAGTAATAAGAACACTTGTTGCCAGAGCGGATGCCAAAATATTGACAAGATTGTTACCCAGCAACAACGCACCAATCATACGGTCTTTCTTGTCGCGGATGCGGTTAACGAGCGCCGCGCGCTTATCGCCCTCTTTTTCCCGTGCATGCATACGCGCTTTCGAAGCCGCCGTTAGCGCCGTTTCCGATCCGGAAAAGAAAGCAGAACACAGCAGCAAAACAAAAATTGCAACGACCGATAATATCATTGATACATCCATAGAGCGTTATACTCCCTTCATAGAGTGAGCGAGAACAGCTTCGACGTCGTCCATTTCGACATCATCACAAACAAACGTTTTTCCTATCCCTCGCGCCAGAATAAAAACCATTTTCCCATCAACTGCTTTCTTGTCATGTTTCATATAGCGGATAATCTCTTTTACATCCGCCGACAAGGGCGGGAAAATTTTATGAACAGCCGTCGGCAGTCCTGCTTTTGATAAAGCCTGAATAACGCGATCAACATCCTTTTCACTACACAGGCCCATACGGTGCGAAAGCTGGAAGGCCAGAACCATGCCAATAGACACGGCCTCCCCATGCAACAACCGGCCGTCATAGTCCGTTACCGCTTCGAGGGCATGACCAAATGTATGCCCGAAATTAAGCAACGCCCGCACGCTCTGCTCTTCTCTTTCGTCTTCCTCAACAATTTCAGCTTTCTTGCGACACGCCGTAGCAATCGCATGGGACAATGCCTTGGGCTTGCGGTCACAAACAGCGCCGCCATCTTTTTCAAGCCAGATAAAAAATTCAGGGTCATTAATCAGGCCATATTTAACAATCTCTGCATAGCCTGATAAAAACTCACGGCGCGGAAGGCTTTCCAGTACATCAATGTCGCAGATAACAGCTGCCGGCTGATAAAAGCTGCCGGCCATGTTTTTGCCTTGCGGCATGTTAATGGCTGTCTTGCCGCCGACAGAGCTGTCGACCTGCGCCAGTAAGGTTGTCGGCACCTGCACAAAATGAATACCACGCATCGCTAGTGATGCCGCCAGCCCGGCCAGATCACCAATCACACCACCACCGACAGCAAACAGAACCGATTGCCGGTCCACTTCATGATCCAGCATCCATGAAAGCACACGCCCCAACATATCCATGCTTTTTGTGGTTTCCCCCGCCGGCAGCGCCAACATCTGTACGCTGCGCGCGCCACAGGATTTCAAGCCTTCATATACGGTCATGCCATGCGGCGCGGACACATTTTCATCCGTCAGAACAAACAGGCTTTTGTCTTTCATGGCCCCAGGAAACGACTCACCCACACAGTCCAGCACCTTTTGCCCCACAGTGATTTTGTAGGAACGCTCGGCAAGGCTAACATCAAGTTCTTGTAATATGCTCATCCGCACAGATATTCATGGAGCCGGGAAAGCGCTTGATTCAATATCGCTTCCACCGGACCGTTATGGCTGTCTATAACGATATTCGCTTTTTCGTACACAGGATAGCGTTTTTCCGCCAGCGCACTCAGTATTTCTTCAGGGTCGCCGTCACGCAGCAAAGGCCGCCTGTCGTTGCGTCCGGTACGCTCCAGCATGACCGGCATTTCTGCCCGCACCCAGACCGACACCGCTTCATCCCAAATCTTGGTGCTTGTTTCGGGAGCCATCACAGCACCGCCACCCGTTGCCAGTACTTGCAGACCTTCGCCAAGAAGGCGTTCAACCACACGGGCCTCGCCTTCTCGAAAGTATGATTCGCCGAATTTGTCAAAAATATCGGCAATATCCATGCCGGCAGCCTTTTCGATTTCATTATCCGAATCAGTAAAACGCAGCGCCAGCGCCTGCGCCAGCGCACGGCCAATCCGTGTTTTTCCAGACCCCATCAACCCAATCAAAACCAATGGTTTATCGAGTCTTGTGCGGATATCATCTATGATGTCGTTGTCTGCCTTTGTCATGGCCATTCTTTAGCTTATGCCTGAACTTACAGGTGTATACAATCCCGCCATTGAATTTCTGACAAATATTGGCTATTTTCTACACACTTCTGCAACATGAGTAGCAACAAGCAGCAAGATGAGCAAAACAATAAAAATATGTATAATAGCGTTAGCCGCCCTGTTAATCGGGGGCTTTATATTTGTGGCCTCTATCGATGTACCCGTCAAAAAGAGTCAGGTTGTTAAAACAATTTCCAATGAACGTTTTTTCAAGAACAATTAAGGGTGCCCTGTGGGCTGCGCTGTGTGCTTCTCTGGTAGCATTACCAGCCAGCGCAGATGACCGCACAGCAGGCAGCATGCCCGGCTTTACCGCCACAGCAGCAGAACATGCAACAGACGATGATGCCGACGAAAGCGCTGCGGAAAAGAAAGCCGCTGCACCGATAACAGCCGATTATGGCCGCGCCGATTATGAACGCATCGAGGCTTATGGGCTTTTAACGAATATATCGGATGGCGGCCTTGGTATTGATGTATGGAAAGGCAGCCGGAAGTTATTTCTGCTTTCTATATTAAGAGACATGCCATCTTTATCAGGCTACCGCACGACACAGGGCCTTATGCGCCGCGCCTTATTAACGCGCAACGACGTAACGATGATGGATTCTGAGAGCAAAACAGAGCCCGGCAATGATTTTCTTACAGCGCGCATTGAAAAGCTGATTGAGACCGGCGATTTCGGCGATGCCATGAAATTATATACAAAAAACCCTGACCAGCCCTATCACGAGCATCTGGCCCGGGCAGGAATCCTTTCCATGATGTTTGACGGGCAAAGAGCGCTGGCCTGCCTTGAAGCAAAATCACTGGATAGTAGCTATAATGATGTGCTTTTCTGGCAACAATTACTCGTGATTTGCGATTATTTTATGGCCAGCATGAGCGATGAAAAGCCCTCCAAGGATATTACAGACAGCGAATCGCTCGCCGCCAGCAAAGTACTCCAGAAAATAGTCAAAAAAAGCAGCTTTCGCTATACACTTCAAAGACCTAGTGACTTTGAGTCACTTACCGCGCTTGAGAAGGCAACGCTTATCAACAGCAACCGGATAGACTACAGCGCTCTAAAAAGTGCAAATATCGATGCCTTTTCACCGTTATCCACAGCTCTTTTCCTGCAGGACAAAAATTTACCTAACAGGCTACGATTCAATGTTCTGGTCCACAGGGTCGCACAGGGCTTAAACGACACTGAGTCGCTGGTTGATTTTTATAAATCCATTACATTTAAAGCGGCGCCAGAGGGCGCAGAACCACTAGCTGACTACAAGGATATCAAGGGCTGGAAGCGGCTTCCCTACCTCTACAAAGCGGCTGCTGCAGCGCGCAAAAAGGAGATGGCAACGATCACCTCCCAAGCCCTAGCATTAGATAATATGTACAATACGGCCGCCTTTTTACCCTTCATTCCTTATCTTGAAGACAGTAATCCGGCAGATATACCTGTCGAATCGATACGTACAGCTATGAGGGTTTATGCCCTCGCCAGTCATAAAGCGCCCAAGGCCTGGAGCAAGAAATGGGCTGCCACAAAGACAAAAAGTAATACGGATGACCTGATAACGCTGGCTTATAATCTAGTTACGAATACGCCGGTAACCCTCTCAAAAACAAAGAAAAATAAAGATGATGCGGCAGCAAAAGCGCCCTCTCTTACCTCCTCTCAGAGGCAAATAATAAGCATGCTGGAAGAAAAGCTTGACAAAAGTCAAAAATTCCATAAAGATGGCGCCAGTAAAGCTTATGAAAAGAGTCTCGACTTGACATTCGGCGAAGGTTATGTAATGCCATCTATTGGCTTGATGGATAACCTTGAGAAGGCCGAAGAAGATCGTCGTCTGGGAGAGATTGTACTGCTGAGCTCTATAGCACTCAACGAAGTGCCACCAGAAAAAATGTATGCTGGTTTACTTCGGAAAGTGATGTATGGTTTGGAAACAGTGGGGTTAACCAAGGAAGCTCGGGAACTCGCCATGGAGGTGGTTCTCGGTATAGGAAAGAAAAAGGAGAAATAAAATGGCAAGACCAGGTCGTCCGGCAATGCCCAAACCGAAACTGCATCCACTCGTGGACTCATTTTTGGATATGCTAACCACAGAGCGTGGCGCAGCAATGAACACCCGTCAGGCATACTGGCGTGATCTTGCTGATTTCAGCCTATATCTGCGCGACAAATTCAAAAAAGAAATTGTTGATGCATCTACGGAAGAAATCAAAACATACCTTCATGATCTTGGTAACAAGATCCACGTAAAAGGCAAAAACAAAAATCAGATTGCTACGCGGACTGTAGCGCGCCGTCTGTCGGCTTTGCGCCAGTTCTACCGCTATATCGTGTCAGAGAATGTCCGCAAGGATGATCCGACCGCTACAGTGGATAGCCCGAAACAAACACGCACGCTGCCGAAGACGCTGAGCGAAGACGAAGTCGCCCAGCTTATCAAGACAGCCGCTGTTGGTGGCGGTGGTGACAGTGTTCGTCTCGTCTGTCTGCTGGAAATGTTGTATGCGACGGGTCTGCGGGTTTCTGAACTCGTTGGTCTGCCGATGTCAGCAATTGGCGAAGACATGCAGTTCCTGATGATCGCTGGCAAGAGTGGCCGCGAGCGTATGGTTCCGATTTCGGAAACCGCACAAAAAGCTATCAAGAACTATACTGATATCCGTCAGCAGTTCATCTCTTCGGATGACAAAGGTACGCAGGGCCAGTGGCTCTTCCCGTCCCGCACATCCGAGAGCGGTCACCTGACACGTCAGCGTTTTGCGCAACTGTTGAAAGATCTGGCCGATGCGGCACAGATCCCGGCAGATCGCGTTAGCCCGCACATCCTGCGGCACGCTTTCGCAACGCACCTGCTGAGCAACGGCGCGGATCTGCGTTCGGTTCAGAAGATGCTGGGTCACGCTGATATCGCAACGACGCAAATCTACACGCACATCGTCGGCGACAAGAGCAAGGAAACGGTTGAAGACAAGCACCCGTTATCCAAGACTGGCACAGGCGAGTAAGCCTTAGCGGATTAAAATAATTAAAATCAGGCAGACACGGTTTTTAAACTGGTCTGCCTGATTTATATTTAAGCGCAAAACTCGTTATCCGTACCCTTTTCTTTCCTGCGGGAACGATAACCACAGCCAAGCATGAGATAAATCGTAAGCAAAATGGCAAAACTCGAATTTGAAAAACCTGTCCTTGAACTGGAAGCCAAGATTGCAGAATTGCGCAATGTCGGCAATGACACCAGCATTAACATTGCTGAAGAAATTCAACGCATGCAGAACAAGGCTGAAAAGCTGCTGGTTCAGACCTACGGCAAGCTGACCGCACAACAAAAGGTTCTTGTCGCCCGCCATCAAGAACGCCCGCACTTTAGTAACTACGTGCAAGACATGATCGAAGACTTCACACCACTGGCCGGTGACCGAAATTTTGCGGATGACAATGCCCTGCTTGGTGGCTTGGGCCGTTTTCGGGGACGCTCTTGCGTTATCATGGGCCATGAAAAAGGAAGCGACACAGAAAGCCGTATCAAACACAATTTTGGCATGGCACGGCCGGAAGGCTACCGCAAAGCACAACGCTTGATGCGTATGGCAGAACAATTCCAGCTCCCCATTATTACCCTTGTCGATACGGCCGGTGCATGGCCGGGCGTTGGCGCCGAGGAACGCGGTCAGGCAGAAGCAATCGCAAAGTCTATTGAAACATGCTTACGCGTTCAGGTGCCGATTGTATCCGTTATAATCGGCGAAGGCGGCTCCGGTGGCGCAATTGCCATCGCCACAGCAGACCGCGTTTATATGCTGGAACATTCAATATATTCTGTTATTTCTCCTGAAGGCTGTGCTTCTATTCTATGGCGCAGTGCTGATCAGGCAGACACAGCGGCGGCGGCGCTGAAACTAACAGCACAGGATCTAATGGGGATGAAGCTAATCGACGGAATTATCAGTGAACCAATGGGCGGTGCCCATCGTCGCAAAGAAGAAACCATTAAAAATGCTGCTAATCAGATTGAAAAAGCTTTCTCGAAACTGATCCCCTGGGACGGCGCGCAATTGGTACGCGACCGTCACAAGAAATTCCTAGCAATGGGACGCCTCTAGCCTGCGCAGTTGAAGCGCTACAATCAAACAAATCAGACAGATGATAACTACGCACTCATCTCAGCACCGGCTGTCTGTTCGGGCGGCACAAGACTAGGCGTATTACTGTGCTTAGCATTATCCGCATCATAGCTCTTTTGTATTTTACGGCCCGGGCGAATCATTTCCCGTGTTACGCGCGCACGCTGCGCCATGTTTTCAAAATCACCATGCCCGGCGCGCAAATGGCCGTCTTCTGTCGAGGCGGCACGATAATAAAGCATCAGGAAAACCCGAATCGCTGCCGTCAAAGATGTATTAGGATTTTTGCGTAATTGTATCAAAGAACAAATATCGTGAATTTTGCATTCTTCTCGTCTGGATATTTCACGCAATGAACTCCACATTTCTGGTTCCAGCCGCACTGATGTCCTGCGGCCCAGTACGGTAATATTGCGGCTGATTAATGTACTTCTGTACCCGGAATTTTCTTCTGTTGTCGTCATTATCATCTCCCTGGATGTTACGAACGCTGGTGTATATGCCAGCACACTAATGCACGCTATATTAGACAGGAATACGCATTTTGCAACTGTTACGTGCATACGTAGCTATTTAATAACCCTTGACTGTGGGCGGTATTGTTGTTTTTCAACTAGCTAGCGCATTGATATCGGGGATTAAATAGCACAGGTCAGGATACCAAAGTATGCATGCTCTAATCAGGGCTACAAATATGGATAACGCTTGTCACCCGTAAAATATGGCCTCATAATGGTAATTGATGCCAAAGATACATTTGAAACCATTTTCAGCTGAATTCGCGGATGAGGGCAAAAAAATGCACTCGTTACGCACCTGTAGCATGCCCAGCTGCATGGAAGAAGGCGCCCATAAAGCGCCAAAAGATCGCAGCCTCGAATCGCATCACTGGTTTTGCTTTGAGCATGTACAAGAATATAACCGCGCCTGGGATTTTTTCTCCGGCATGTCGGGGCGTGATATCGAAGAACATATCATCCGCAGCACGCTCTGGGACCGCCCTACACGGCCACATGACGGCCATGCCACAATAGAAGAACACCTGCACCGCAAAGCATGGCAGACATATCACTTCACAGAAGAAAAGCCGGAAAAAGAAAAAACAGCCTTTGCTGCCGGAATAAGCCACGACACGCCTGAATTTCAGGCTATGGTTATCATGGGGCTGGAGCCACCGCTGGATATGGTTGTTATTAAGGCCCGTTATAAGGAACTAGTAAAAAAGCATCACCCTGACGTTAATCATAATGACCCGAACGCAGGAGAACTTATAAAGTCTATCAATATGGCCTATACAATATTAAAGCTGGCCTGTGAAAAATATGAAACCGCTTACGCTGACGAGAAAAAATAATGACAGATGACATTGATAAAGAACCTATAGCAGCCTCATTCGATGTAACACAGCTTACTGCCAATAATCCGCGTTACACTACAATTCCCGATGCCACTTATGATGTGCGGGAAACATTCGGGCTGGACGTTGACTGGAAAGTCCCCGGCTTTTCGGAAGATCATCCCAACGTGCCAAAAATTGATCAAACTTATTGCTTTGACCACGACACAACACTCGCGATTTTAGCCGGCTTCGCACATAACCGCCGCGTCATGATCCAAGGCTATCATGGCACAGGAAAATCAACGCACATTGAACAAGTTGCCGCACGCCTGAACTGGCCGTGTGTTCGTATCAACCTCGACTCTCATGTCAGCCGCATTGATTTACTTGGAAAGGATATGATTGTTCTGAAGGAAGGAAAACAGGTAACGCAGTACAAGGAAGGCTTGTTACCATGGGCGTTGCAAAACCCCGTTGCCCTTGTGTTTGATGAATACGATGCGGGCCGCCCCGATGTTATGTTTGTTATTCAGCGCGTACTGGAATCCGAAGGACGGCTAACACTGTTGGATCAGAACGTAGTGATCCGCCCACACCCGGCATTTCGTTTGTTTGCCACCGCCAATACAATCGGATTGGGTGATATGACCGGACTTTATCACGGCTCTCAACAACTCAACCAGGCGCAGCTTGACCGTTGGAACATTCTAGCCACGCTTAATTACCTGCCGCATGACGAAGAAATGGCAATCATGCTGAAGAAAAACATGGACTGGGACACGGAAACCGGCCGCAAGGACATCGATGGCATGGTACGCCTTGCCGACATGACCCGGCAAGGTTTTGTAAACGGCGACATTTCAACCGTTATGTCCCCGCGCACAGTACTGAGCTGGATCGAAAACACCAAGATTTTCACAGACCGGGAGATGGCGTTTCGTCTGGCATTCCTCAACAAATGCGATGAAACCGAACGCTCAACAATCATCGAATACTATCAACGATGTTTTGGCGTAGAGTTAATCACTCTGCAATAGAACAGCAGGATTTACATGTCAGGACAGCAGAAAAAAACGCAGGCGCTTTTTTTTAGTCTGGCCGTTGTCGGGGCCTTACTCGGCCTTTTTATGATGTCTTCATCCAGCAGCAAGAAACAAACCACCGTACAAAACGCTGTTGTGCCACCACCCGCACAGACAAGAGCTGTGATTATGCCGCTGGACGACCAGCCGATGCGCGAATACACGCCCTACTTCCAAAAGTTTCAAATTGATGTCACGACACAAAGCTATATACGCACCTATACCTATCATTGGTATGAACCCACGGCACAAGACGGCAAAGTGCCCTTGGTTGTTGTGCTTCATGGCTCTACAGGAAAATCATATGCCGCAGAACATTTAATTACGCCTTCTTTATCAGAACGCCATCCCGCCTATATTTTTGTTCCTGTCATTGCAGAAACAAATGCGTGGGCCGATGTGCCGCAGGATAATGACAACCTGCCAAACGAACTATCGGATGGATTTGCCCTGCCCGATATGGTGCGTATCATAAAGAATTTGCAGCAGCTTTACCCGATTGATCCCACCCGAATATATGTTACGGGTTGTTCTATGGGTGGTATTGGTTCGTTTGCCGCCGCCCGTTATTACCCCGATGTTTTTGCTGCCGCCATCCCCATCAGCGGCGCATGGAATCCTGTCGACGGTGCAAACATGACAAATATTCCCATGTGGGTTTTGCATGGAAAGTTAGATGATGCAGTACCGATAGAATCAGCCGCCGATACAGCACGCATGATAAAGTCATATGGCGGCGACATTCATTACACAGCCTTTTCAAATATGGGGCATCAATGCCCTTCACCCCGGTTATACAATGAAAAAATATGGCATTGGCTTTTTAGCCAAAGAAAGACCTGATGTCCAAGGACAATGAAAATTCCCGGCTTGAAGACTTTAAATCTGCAACAATTGCGGCGTTGCGCGCGCTTGCCCGACACAAGGATATGGAGATCAGTTTTTCTGCCGACGGCCCCGTACAGGAACGGCTATCCGGCGCACAGCCTAAAAAACTGAAACTGCCTACACCTGGCCATGATTTAAGCACAGATGAAACGGCCCGCCTGCGAGGGCATGCCGATGCCCGCGCCTTGCATGTACGGCACCACGACCCTGCCCTGCACCGTGAGAACACGCCGATGGACCTGACTGCCGGTGCTGCGTTTGAAGCACTGGAGCGCGCACGGTGCGAAGCACTTGGCGCACAACAGATGCAGGGCGTAAAACAAAACCTCTCTGCGGCGCTGGAAAATTATTGCCGCCGCATGGGGTATCACAACGTTACAAACAAGGATGATTGCAGCCTTGCTGATGGGCTGTATATATCGGCAAGGCTCGCGCTGTCCGGTGAAGAGCCGCCACCGGCTGCGGCAAAGGTTGCGGCCTTGTGGCAGCCATGGCTACAGGAAAAACTGGGTGATGACACGTTTTCAACGCTGCATTCACAGCTAGATAACCAGCAATCCTATGCCGCCGCTACACGTCAGCTGATTCAAAAAATGGATATGGATGTTACCGAGCCGCAACAACCACCCGAAGTCGAAGAGGAAGAAAAAAGCGCCGAAGGAAACGAAGAGCAACAGGATGATTCCGGCGACAATAGTGAACAGGAAGAACAACAAGACGAATCCACAGAAGAGGAAACCGAAGCGGAGGAAGAGCAAGAAGAACAGGAAGCCAGCCCCGCCGGGGTTGAGGACATGCAAAATGAAAGCCCCAACCCCGATTCCGACAGCGAGAAAGCCGGCACCCCGCAAATGCGCCAACGGGCAGAGACAACCCCCGGATCAGGCAGCAGCTATACGATATACACAACGGCCTATGATGAAATTGTCGATGCTGCAGACCTATCCGAACCAGAAGAGCTGGAACGGTTGCGCACGATGCTGGATCATCAGCTGGGCAGCCTGCATAGTCTGACATCAAAGCTTGCCAACCGTTTGCAGCGTCGTCTGATGGCGCGACAGCAACGAAGCTGGCAATTTGATATGGATGAGGGCTATCTCGACCCGGCCCGGCTGTCACGCATGATCGCCAACCCCACTGTTCCTCTTGTTTATATGCAAGAGCGCGAAACGCAATTTCGAGACACTGTCGTATCATTGTTGATTGATAATTCCGGGTCCATGCGCGGACGCCCGATTGCCATTGCGGCTATTTGTACGGATATCCTGGCACGTACGTTGGAGCGCTGTGGTGTGAAATGTGAAATTCTGGGCTTTACCACGCGTGCCTGGAAAGGCGGCAAAGCCCGTGATTTATGGCTGCAAAACGGACGGCCACCGCACCCGGGGCGTCTGAATGATTTGCGGCATATAATTTATAAAAGCGCCGATGCGCCGTGGCGGCGCACACGCAGGAATCTGGGCTTGATGCTGAAGGAAGGCTTACTCAAGGAAAACATTGATGGTGAAGCCCTCGTCTGGGCCTATAACCGCCTCGCCCAGCGCAAGGAACAACGCAAAATCCTGATGGTCATCTCTGACGGTGCACCGGTTGATGATTCAACCCTGTCAGTGAACCCCAGCAACATTCTGGAGCATGATTTGCGCAGTGTGATTAAGTGGGTGGAGAGCCATTCAGATGTCGAGCTAAGCGCCATTGGTATCGGCCATGATGTAACCCGCTATTACAACAAAGCCCTGACCATTGCCGATGCCGCGGATCTGGCGGAAGCCTTGATCTCTCAGCTGGACGGGTTGTTCGAAGAAAAGACGTAATTCCCTTAAACTATTCGTAAAACTCAGATCAAAACCTTGTTTTAGCTGCTTTAATGGCTTAACAAGGAAAGGATGAGCACGAACAAAAAACATATATACAAACCCAAACCCGTATCCGGTTTTCCGGAATGGCTACCGGAAGTGCGCCTGATCGAACAACAATGGTTCGATCATATCCGCCGTGTATTTGAAAGCTATGGCTTTTGCAACATTGAAACGCCGAGCGTGGAAGAGCTGGACGTCATCAGCGCCAAGGGTGAAGTCGACAAGGAAATCTACGTCATCGAACGGCTGCACAAGGAAGAAGGCGACAAGGAAGCGCGCCTCGCCCTGCATTTCGACCAGACCGTGCCGCTGGCCCGTTACGTCGCACAACATTTCAACGACCTGACTTTCCCGTTCAAACGTTACCAGATGCAACGTGTCTGGCGCGGGGAACGGCCACAAGCCGGGCGCTTCCGTGAATTTTACCAGTGCGACATCGATGTGATTAATGTTGATGCTCTGCCCCTGCATTTTGATGCGGAAATGCCTGCGATTATCTGGGAAGTATTGAGTAATTTGCCGGGGATGGAGAATGAAAAGATTCAATTGCGGATGAGTAACCGGAAGATTTTATTAGGGTTTTTAGAGGGCTGTGATCTAGACTATGATCTTCACCCAGAAGTACTTCGCGCTATTGATAAGATAGAAAAAATTGGCAAGGATAAAGTCAAATCTATCTTATTAGATGAATTAAACATGATAGAACCTGAAGCTCTACAAATACTTTCTATGGCAGAATGCAAACTAACGCCCGACAACATTAATTCAAATATTTCTCAATACGTTATTGCTGAAAATAGCACATTAATGCAGGAAGGCATTGCGGAATTAATAGAGGTGATGAACCAACTAAAACACCTCCCTCCCGGCGCCGTCGTTGCTGACCTCTCCATTGTCCGTGGCCTCGATTACTACACCGGCACGGTCTATGAAACAGTATTTACCGATGATCCCGGTTACGGCTCGATCTGTTCCGGCGGGCGGTATGATGATCTGGCCAGCAGTTATATCAATAAAAAACTGCCTGGTGTTGGGATTTCCATCGGCTTTTCGCGCCTGTTCGCGCGGCTGCTGGAACAAGATAAATTTAACACAACACGCAAATCTCCGGCGGATATATTGATGGTGCTCCTCTCCGAAGAAACGCAGGCACAAACGAGTGCCAAAGCTCAGGAGCTGCGCGGCATGGGTTATAATGTTGAAATGTTTCATAGACCGCAAAAAATCGAAAAGCAATTTAAGTATGCCGACAAGAAAGGCATTCCGTTTGTTTATATAATTGGGCAGGACGAAGACAGCAGCGGCGATGAAATTAAAAACCTGCTGAAACGTGAACAGAAACCGGCAAGCGAAGCCATGAAAGATTTAAAGGAATATAAAAATGCGACATCTTAGATACTTGTTAGCAGCTCTGGTGCTCTTTTGTACGCTGCCTGCTTTTGCTGCCGATGAACATGCTTATGCTCCGGAAGACTGCGAGTTTCGTATGGAATTTCCCGGTGCTCCCTTTCAGGCGCGACGCTGTGATCCGAACAATCCGACGATGTGCCGCGAGATGACAAGCTTTACAAAGGTCTTTGGGCTTGATGCCTCATTGAGCATTAACATCACATGTAACAAGGCCGAAACAAATATGTATGAACGCTATAACGGCGACGTCATGCAAACCACATTATCGGCCATGTTGGGGCGTAATCATCTGGATGATTACCAGACAGGCTATCAGGAATTTGATGAAGCTAAACAAGCTGTCTTACTGGGGACAGGTCAGGCCGGAAACAGCGAAAAGATATTTGTGGCGCAACTATGGATCGGTCACAAATCCGTTCTTACCGTTGAAGCCGAGCTTATCGGCAGTGAAACGACCAAAGAATCAGACACTATGTTCTCTGATATGCTGCACAGTATCCGGCATGAAGCATGGCCAAAGCCCGGTGACAGCGCCGAAAGCGTAGCTGAATCAGCACGCTCCGACGATGCTGCACCGCAAGGCAGTAAAGCAGAAAAGACCCCTTGACATAAAGGGCTCTTGGCGTGCTAGTCTAAATAGTTATCAGAATATACGGTTACGTCGGCGAGCCCGGCGTTAGAGTAGGAGGTGCTGGGAGACACTTCTGGCTGGAGACAGGCGCTTTCGAGCGCTGTGTTTCCAGCCTTTTTCTTTTTTGAGAATGTATAACTTACGACATTGATATCGATTACACATCAACCATCCAGCCATCCCCTTCACGGCGTAATGGCCCTTGATAGTTTTCAGCCTTCATCTGCCGCCGGTCCGGCCCGCGATATGTTTCACAAACAATAAATGGCCGCTGATTATTTATCATGTGGGTCAGGCGCACAGAAATATTTTTCGTTGAAAATGGACGGAACAGGTAATCAGTAACGCCCACATCCCGCGCTTCTGCGACTTGCGCCGTCGAGGTTTCGCTCATCATAAGAACAATCGGCACAGCAGGATACGGTGATTTTGCCTTGCGCAAGGTCCGCGTGAGTTCCAGACCACTTGATGGAGGTAAATCCCAGCTGGCCACAACAATATCCGGCACTTCTTCATTAAAAAGCTGCTCTGCTTGCTCAATTGACTGCGCCATCAAAACCACAGAGGCGCCGGCTTGTTTTATCGCGCTGCTAACAACTCTACGCGCACCCTCATCACTATCAACAAGTAAAATTCGCAATGTACTTAAAGAAACCACCATTACTAAAAACGACCCAGCCTTGTACAAGGCTGCCCCCCATAATTACCGCCGCGAGGAATAATCTTTCTTCTTGAGAATAATTTTAATAGCGCTTTCATGTGTTCTCTGCGCAAGTTGTGCTTCGTCCCGACATTCTAGTTCCTCCGGAGAAAGCCCGGTAACAGGACATGTCCCGCCTTGAAGCTTCCTTATTACATTCAATGCTTGCCTGTATTTGTCCTCAGACAAATCTGCAATCAATTTCTGCAGAACAGAATCCTGCCCCAAGAGGATATCGTAAAACTTCATTATCGTCCTAGGAAGTGAAGAAAGAATATTTTCTATTCTTTCCAGAGCACTTTCCGGGATATAATTCCCGTTAAAGGCCTTGAGCGTAATATCCCACAAACCTTCATAAACCTTAAGATTATCAAATTCTTGCGAGGCAATTCGTTGATTTTCCATCTGCGTAGTCGCCTGCTTTACCTGATGCAGGCTGCTCATGGTGGCTGTTTGCGCGTGCTTTAATTTCCTGGTCACAACCTCATAATGTTTTGTGTAATGCTCATGCGCATTTTGCATCAACTCCATGGATACTTCTGGAGATCTAAAACCTGCATCAGTGCCTGCGTACATTGCCATATCCTGTTATCCTGCTCTTTGTTTTCAAAATAAATAAAATATTGCTCCCTACTATTATATTAGTCATATAAAGCCTAAAATTTACTAAAAAATATCTTTAATACATATAAAACTTTATCTATCTCACCCGCACAGGCCACAAACCACAATAGCAAACAGCCCCGCCAAAAAGACGGGGCTGCTTAAATTTATACGCTAAATCAAAGATTTAGGCTAAGCCGTTTTTTTAGCCTTACTTTTCGCCGCAGGCTTTGAATCTGCCTTGGATGCAGACTTTTTCGTGGCTGATTTCTTGGCCGATGATTTGGGCTTATCTTTCTTCTTATCAAGATAAGAATCTTCTTCTTCATTATCACCAGCTAATTCTTCGACGCTGACCGGCTTTTCCGTCACCTCAGCAAGCTCGAGGATGAAATCAACGACTTTATCCTCAAACACCGGTGCGCGCAGAGAATCCAGCGCTTGTTTGTTGCTACGGAAGAATTCAAACACTTGCGCTTCCTGCCCCGGATATTTTTGTGCTTCGGCAATCACAGCGCGCTGCAATTCCTGATCCGAGATCTGGATGTTGTTTTTATTGCCAATCTCCGATAACACCATGCCCAGACGCACGCGGCGTTCCGCAATAGCCTTCAGTTCTTTTTCTTCATCATCTTCAAGAACCAGCTCTTCACCGTTCAACTCGGCCTGACGTTCAGCAGCAATTTGTTGTTTGATGCTGCTGAATTCAAGATCCAGCATACCTTGCGGCACTTCAAAGTCGTGCCCTTCATCAAAGCTATCCAACAAGGAGCGCTTCAGACGCATACGGCTAACGCCGTCATACTCAGATTGAATTTGCTTCTCGACGGCTTCACGCAGAGCTTTTACATCGTCAAAGCCCAGCTTTTTAGCAAAGTCTTCATCGATCGTAGCTTCTCTTGGCTCGCGCACTTCTTTTACATCAACATTGAACACGGCATCGCGGCCCGCCAATTCTGCTGCGTGATATTCCTTGGGGAAGCTGACATCTACATCAACATTATCACCGGCCTTTTTGCCGACCAGTTGGTCTTCAAAACCAGGGATAAACTGGTTGCTGCCCAGTTCTAGATTGTGGTCATGGCCATGCATGCCTTCATGCTCAACGCCGTCATCCTTTGTTTTGCCATGGAAGTCCATTTTTACGATATCGCCTTTTTTAGCGGCACGCTCGACAGGCTCGCTCTCCATGCGTTGCTTTACAATACGTGCTAACGCTTCATCAACGGCCTTGTCATCAACTTTTACAACGGGCTTTTCAACTTTAATGCCCTTAAAGTCCATGATCTTAAATTCCGGCAGAACTTCAATCGCTACCGTGTAGATCAGGTCTTTACCTTCATCAAATTCCTTAACCTCAATTTTCGGCTGCAACGCCGGGCGTAAGTTCTTTTCCTTGAGAACTTGTGCTGTGCTGTCATTGACAGCGCCTTCCAGAACTTCACCCATCACGGTCTTGCCGTAATGCTGTTTCAGAACATTCAGCGGCACTTTACCGGGACGAAAACCTGGCATTTTCACCGTCTTTCCGACTTCGACTAGACGCTCATCGATCTTTTTATCGATGTCCTTGGCTGTCACGGTAACTTCCATCTCGTAAAGGAGACCTTCGCTTTTGAGTTCTTTAACCTGCATTTTTCTTTCCTTATTCTATCATCCCGACGCCGGCCGGGATCCTGTAAACCATCTTAGTAAATCGTCCTATATCCTATATATGATGGTGCGGGCGAAGGGACTTGAACCCCCACGGGGAAACCCCCGCCAGAACCTAAATCTGGTGCGTCTACCAATTCCGCCACGCCCGCGCGCAACATCATCGTGGGAATACCACGATCACGGCTTTTTAGCGATTTTACAGGGGTTTGTCTATATTTTTTATGGCACTTTCTTACAAAGCGCGCCATCTCACTAGAATATGCCATAATCTTGTAGCGTGCCTGCCGCCAAATATATAAGCAGCCCTATCAGGACACCGGCATAAATAATGCGCAACAACCGCTCAGGCAGAAGGTCATTTAGCCTAGCAGCCACGACACCCGCCAGAAATGCCGCAGGAATCATCAAGGCTAATAACTTGAAATCCAGTAACCCCAGAAACAAAAATGTTAGCCCCGCCGCTGTCAGACTAATACAACTCACCCAGTTAGACATGCAGATCGTTGTATTCATGTCCTTTCTGACAATCATCGCCATCACGGCAATAATGATAATGCCGCTGCCTGCGCCTGAAACCCCGTCATAAAAGCCAATCAGCAGCCCCGCCGCCATAAGGGCGAGCTTCCAGTGAGGAATCGGCGCGTCTTTGACTTTGGTTGCAATATCCTTCTTTTTTCTGAAATGGGTCATGACATAAATAAAACCCACAGTACAAATCAGCAGAATGAGAATTTCAACAAGCTGCGCCGGTATGGTTTTCAAAACGTGCCCGCCGATAATGGCGCCCAGAATAAGGGTTGGCGCAGCGATAATTGCCGTTTGTGTTATTTCTTTCGATCTGTTTTTTGTCGTAAGAAGAAACCCCACACAGGCAAAGGCCGCAGATGCGATATCATTGGCCACGGTCATCTTGGCAGAAATGCCAACGGCCAGCAGAACCGGCTGGACAAAAAAACTGCCGCCACCAAACATGCAGCCAAAAGCTTCGCCAAAAAGAGCGGCCACAAAAATAATGATGCCGTGAATGAAGCTAATCTCCATGAAGCTCCCCTAACACGGCAGGAATTTTTGTTGCTATATCAGAGGCCACCAGCCCTTCCCCGAACAGATATGCCGCTGCACCATGTATCCACACAGCAGCACAAGCCGCATCGAAGGGAGCCATGCCCTGTGCCGCCAGCCCGACAATCATACCCGCCAGCACATCGCCCGACCCGGCCGTCGCCAGCCACGGCGGTGCATTCGTATTAATCACCGTTCGGCCATCAGGCGCAACAATTACAGTATCAGGCCCTTTTAGAACAATAACGGCCCCACTCGCCTGTGCTGCTTTTTGCGCGCGCTGCGTTTTAAAACCATCCAGATCAGGAAACAGGCGGGCAAACTCACCCTCATGTGGTGTTAAAATAGAATTATTATTCAAGGCACTATATAGTTTTTCTCTATCACTTCCAAAGACAGTCAGTGCATCTGCATCAAGAATCACAGTTTTTTGTGTTCTCAACACATCCAGAATATCTGCTTGCAACGCAGATGCATCGTCCTGACCCGCGCCCGGGCCGACCAAGACAGCATTGCGCCGTTCATCCGCCAAGTGCGCTTTCAAACCGTCCGTGCGGTCTTCAATAATAACATGTGGGGCTAATGTCTCCCGGTACACAGTCGCTGCGCCCGCCGGCGCAATAACGGTTGTTAACCCAGCACCGATCCGCGCACAAGCCTCCGCTGCCAGCCGCGTTGCCCCAGTCATTTTCGGCGCACCTGCAATAACCGCATGACCGTGACTGTATTTATGCTCTTCCGTTTTCTTATGCGGGAACGCACTCTTCCATAAATCAGGGTGGTTTTCATGCGCAGAAAAACCCGCTTCCACGACAACCGCATGCGGGATGCCAATATCAACAACATGAACGCGCCCGCAAAAGTTCTTCCCCGGCATCAAACAGTGCCCCAGCTTTTTACACGCAAATGTAATTGTATGCGCCGCTTTCAAAGTGACCGGATCAGCCGCCGCTGTCGTGCCGCTCACGCCACTGGGAATATCAACAGCGACGACATCGGCCTCAAGCTTTTCTATTTGTTTAAAGAGAGATAAAAGAGGTTCTTCAATCTCTTTATTAAATCCGGTGCCAAACAAGGCATCTATCACAAGTGTCTGCCCATCAAGCTCCGCGCTACAATCTGCTCCCCACGCCTCATACGCACGGCGCGCGTCACCCGTTAGATTATCCGGTGGCACAAGCGCCCACACCGCCACATCAAACCCGGCATCACGCAACCCGCAAGCAATGATATAACCATCACCACCATTGTTACCGGGCCCACACAGAACAAGCACTCTCTGCGGCTTATAAAGTGTTTTGATTATAGAGGATGCACCATCTCCCGCGCGCTGCATCAAGGCAAAACCATCCGTCCCGCGCGCGATCGTCATGCGATCGGCGGCAACCATCTGTTCAGCGCTGAGGATTTCGTAAGGCATTTGTCAGCCAGTATAGATACAACAGGACAAAGTAGTACAAATAAAACTCGGTCACCTCACTGGATCTTTTGATAAAGACCCAGTCCGTAACATCACCCACCGTATCCATAATTTTAATAACAAGAAACAAACTCGCCACAACGACCATCTTCAATGACGGGATAATAGGCCGCAGCCATTGCGGAAACCACGCCAGCGACTTCCGCGCCGCGAGGATCGGCAGTATCAGGCCACCAATAATCGTTCCGACCTCCAGCAATATGCGCGGCTTCTGATCAAACCATGAACTTGCGTTATGAATATTTGTTTCAGCCTGATCATTAATCGCGGCCCACTCCTCCGGCGTTGCCCAGAAAAAGATATGCTGGCCCCAACTTACCTCCTCGCCAATAACATAAACACAACCGACAAAAGCAATACCGATCCATACTTTCAGAAAAAGATCATAGTTTTTTCTTTCCTTGATCAGCCAGCGCCCCGCAATAATAGCGGCGATAAGCAAAATATAGGCCTGAAGAAGCTCGATGGGACCGTTTTCAGTGTGAAGCGGCTCATATTTACGCAGCGGCACCCAAAGCTCGATGCCTATTTGCACAATAAAAATAAACACAGGAATCCACAGCCATAAAAACCGCGACAATATTTGTGTTTTTCCTGATGATTTATCCGATGATGTAGATGTCATGACCATGCGCGCGGTGTATATCCAAAATCGTACAACAGATAATATTTACGGGTGTGATTGTACCATGCTTTGAAACCCTGCACCCCCGCGTTGATGCACAACGACAAGTACCGAGGGTAAATGGGGCGGCTGATGGGTTTCGAACCCACGACCACTCGGACCACAACCGAGTGCTCTACCCCTGAGCTACAACCGCCACAAGCGTTACGTTGTATACGTTAAAGCATATTGCGGTCAAGATTTGTCCACCACCAAAGCACAAAAAATTTCGATGGGAGTCTAGACTCTGGCCTGACAGCATGTTAGCTTCCACTTAATGCATAACTGATATGCATTTTAGACATAGGTGCAACGCAGCAGCCCCCTCGGAGAAACCCATGAGCGCTTCAAATACCATAAAAATGAAACACCCCCACAGCTTTACCAGCAAATCAACAAACGAGTTTTTAAAAGTCATTGAAGAAAACGACGTGCAGTATTTGGATCTGAACTTCACAGACATGCGCGGCAAGTGGCAGCGCACTTCCCAGCACGTTGATTCCATCAACAAGGATATTATTGAAGGCGGCATCTATTTTGATGGCTCATCCATTGCGGGCTGGAAGGCTATTAATGAATCCGACATGCGGCTTCTTCCCGATGTCGGCAAATGGTGTATGGACCCTTTTGCGGCCCAGCCGACAATGAAAGTTTTCTGCGATGTCATCGAACCGGCAACAGACAAGCCTTATAACCGCGACCCGCGCTCTATTGCAAAGGCTGCTGAAAAATACCTGAAATCAACGGGCATAGCCGACACGGCTAACTTTGGCCCCGAGGCTGAATTTTTTGTTTTTGAAGATGTGAAGTTCTGCGTTGAAATGAACAAGGTTGGCTTTAGCATTGATAGTGAAGAAGGCCCCTACAACGCCAGCCGTGATTACGAAAGCGGCAATATGGGCCACCGCCCGCGTATTAAAGGCGGATACTTCCCCGAAGCACCGGTTGATGGCTTAGGTGCCGTGCGAACCGAAATGCTCTCAGTCATGAAATCAATGGGCGTGCCTGTCGAAAAGCATCATCATGAAGTGGCACCAAGCCAGTGCGAGCTGGGCATTAAATATTCCGGCCTGACCGATGCTGCTGATAATATCCAGCTTTACAAACACGTCGTGCACAATGTCGCTCATGCCTACGGCAAGACGGCAACATTCATGCCCAAGCCTGTTTTTGGTGACAATGGTTCCGGCATGCATGTGCACCAATCGCTGTACAAGGCCGGCAAGCCGCTTTTTGCTGGAGATGAGTATTCTGGCCTGTCAGAAATGGCGCTTTATTACATCGGCGGCATTATTCGTCATGCCCGTGCCTTGAATGCCTTCACCAACCCCAGCACCAACAGTTACAAACGTCTTGTACCGGGATATGAAGCGCCGGTACTGCTGGCCTATTCAGCACGCAACCGTTCAGCATCCTGCCGCATTCCGTTTGCAACATCACCGCATGGTAAACGTCTGGAAGTACGCTTCCCCGACCCCATGTGTAACCCTTATCTGGGTAATGCAGCCATGATGATGGCGGGGCTTGATGGTATCGAGAACAAAATCCATCCCGGCGACGCCATGGATCAAAATCTGTATGAGCTTCCTGCGGAAGAGCTGGCAAAAGTACCAACAGTTTGTGGGTCCTTGCGCGAAGCTCTGGAATGTCTGGCGACAGATCACGCCTTCCTTTTGAAAGGCAACGTCTTTACAGCCGATATGTTGGAGAGCTATATCGACATGAAAATGGAAGAAGTAGAAGCCTTTGAAACGATGCCTCACCCCATTGAATTTCAATTGTATTATTCATCCTAGGTAAAGCATATACTGCAAAAAACCGGAGCCCTGCAAACGGCGCCGGTTTTTTTATGGGCGGACGGTTTCAACGACCGTTTCAAAGGCCGCTATATTACGTGCCCATGACGGAAACTCTTTATTCCGGGCGGGCGTTAGTAACGTTACGATATAGTAATATCGATCCTCCGCCATGACAGCCAACCACAACTCATGATCCTTAAACAGCTTTCCTTTTCTGGGTGGTGCTTCATAGACCTCAACGCGACTAAAAAACAAAAAGTCATTTATTTCATAGTTATCTATACTGCCAAGCAAGCCATCAATATCAAATCCTCTTTCAGTAATCTGCTCCCTGACATAGCCAACCTCTTGCGCCAACGTTGTATCCAGTTCGGTAGAAATAGCGTGGATACTAATCTCTCCACTTAATGTTTCATCTCTATTCACATTAATAAGAGTTGCATCCATACTGTCTACAGAATCAAGGTTGGGTGATAAAAGCTTCCATGAGGATGGATAATCAAAACGGAACATGTCCAAAAACGCATATGAGCTTAGAACTTCAATGCGTTTATCTTCCGGGGAAACAAGCTCAAATGAATCTATAACCTTTTCTTGAATAGCGCGTTCTTTATTCCAGAACATCTCGGGCATATGATAAGAAACCATGATCATTCTAGGGCCGTTTATCTCCGCCACAGTCCTGATAACATAGGAGGTGTCATCAACAAAAACGATATAGAGCGCCTCCACCCTCTTCTCATTAATTTTTTCAACGCTCTGCAATGTATAACCGCTTCTAAGGGCATATTCGAGAAACCAGTTATAGGAAGAAATATCATAGGTTAGTTCCTGAGCTGATATCTCGATAAAGCTGGGCTTCCCCATACGCGCAGGCGCAAAAAATTTTCCAATCTTACCTAAAACACGACGACCACTCGCGCCCACACCAAATCTTTTCTTGCCCGTTCCCAGCGCATCCATTTCAGAATCTTTTTTCTTCTCGTCACTTTCTTCATTAGTCTCCTGACGCTCCCATTTATTACCGATCTGGCGCCACTCCTTTGGCAGCCTAATTCTGTATTCCATGAATTTATCATTGTACGGCATTTCTTCATAAAGATCGGATTGGGCGATAAAGTCCTCATCCGCCATGCCGTAATGCGGCAGCGGTTTTTCCTTAGTAATATCTTCCTTGGGTGCATCAGCAAAACCCATTCCTGCAAAAGCAGGAAGAAGGAAAAGACACAATGTAGTTGCTATTATAATACGCATCATTTGTTCCTATAATTTTGTTTTCACCAAAGATGGTTTTTTATCCGTGTCGACGGAAACGTACGTAAAGATTCCCTCAGTCACTCTTTCTTCTGTCGATGAATTATCACGCCGCCGCGCCCATGTTTCAACCTTTACCGCAATAGAAGTCTTCCCTATGCGTAAAATACGCGTATAAAAGCTAACTTCATCTCCCACAAAAACAGGCTTATGAAAGTTCATCGACTCAATACCGACAGTCACAGCAAAACAATCCGCATGCAATTCCGCTGCTTTTGCCCCAGCAAGATCCATATTGGAAAGAATCCAGCCTCCGAAAATATCACCCATATGATTGATATCACGCGGCATCGGTATCATCCGCATACTTAAATTATCAGCTATTCTCTCAATCGGCTGCGAGGTATCCGGACAAATAAGACGTTTTTGTTTATACCCGCTTATCCCTTCAGCCTTCCTGTTCGCTATCTCCGCAGGGCGACGATTCTCATCTATAGCAACAAAAGCGAAATAACCCTCAGTCACCTTTTCAGCAGCCGCCCCGCCCCGTCGCAAAGCCCAACTTTCCACCTTGACGACAAGCGAGCTTCGACCAAGCCCAGCTATTTCCGTATAAAAACTAACGAGATCACCAATATGGACGGGCTTCTTAAATGACATCGTATCCAGCCCGACAGTCACAGCGCGCCCCTGAATATACTGATAAGCATGACGCCCGCCTGCCTTGTCCATTTGGGACAACAACCACCCGGCGCTTATATAATCCTCTATGATCGTATCAGAGGGCATAGGTGTGCTACGCAACATCAAATAACGTGTTGCATCCGGATCAAACATATTTTCAGCAGCATTTCCTGATGACATAGCGCTTTTTACCCCCAATAGCCTGCACTACACAGTTGTCAATGATAGCGCCGAGACGCTATAAAGACCACTATTGACATTATAGTAACCGCTAAATGGGTATTTTTTATGGCAGATCTCTTCTCCGGTGCAGCAAAAGGCAAAAGCAAGGACAGCTACGGCGCCGATGATATCGAGGTACTGGAAGGGCTGGAACCCGTCCGCCGCCGCCCGGGCATGTATATCGGGGGCACGGATGAACGCGCTTTACATCATCTCGTCGGGGAAATCCTCGACAATGCGATGGATGAAGCTGTCGCCGGTCATGCCGACCGCATTGAAATAAACATGAGCGCAGACGGCAGCGTTACAATCAGTGATAACGGGCGCGGTATTCCCATCGACAACCACCCCAAATATCCCGGCAAATCAGCACTTGAAGTTATCCTGACAACGCTGCACTCAGGCGGCAAGTTTGGTGGCAAGGCTTACGAAACCTCCGGCGGTCTGCATGGCGTTGGTATTTCTGTGGTCAATGCCTTGTCCGATTGGATGTGGGTAGAAGTTGCACGCGACAAAAAGCTGTACAAACAATCTTATTCGCGCGGCCACGCACAAGGTAAGCTGGAAAAGCTGGGCGCTATAAATAACCGGCGCGGCACAACAGCATGCTTTCACCCCGATCCCGAAATTTTTGGAACCAAAGCAAAGTTCAAACCAGCATGGCTGTACCAGATGGCGCGCTCGAAAGCCTATTTATTTCGCGGCGTTGAAATACGCTGGAAATGCGCAGAGACCCTGTTAAAAGATTCAGATAAAATTCCAGCAGAAGATAAATTTAACTTCCCTAAGGGGCTCCTTGATTTTCTGGATGAATCTCTTAAAAATCGTCCAACAATCACACCCCGCTCCTTCAACGGACAAGCGGAGCTGCCCGACAAAGCAGGACGCGTGGAATTTGCTATCGCCTGGCCGGAAGACGGTGAGGGCTTTATCCACTCTTACTGTAATACCATTCCCACACCGCAAGGCGGCACGCACGAACAAGGATTGCGCACAGCACTTTCACGTGGCCTGCGCGGTTACGGTGACATGACCGGTAGCAAAAAATCATCCGCGATCACAACAGATGATGTTATGAACGGCGCAGCGATTTTACTATCCGTTTTTATTCGTGAGCCACAGTTTCAGGGACAAACCAAAGAAAAACTGGCCAGCACTGAAGCTGCGCGCTGGGTTGAAACCACGATCAAAGATCACTTCGATCACTGGTTAACATCCGACCCGAATGCCAGCCGTGCTTTGCTGGATTATATCATCAGTATTGTCGAAGAACGCCAGCGCGCCCGTGATGACAAAGCGACCGCCCGCAAGAGCGCAACGCGAAAGCTGCGCTTACCGGGTAAACTGGCCGATTGCAGCCGCACAGGGTCCGAAGGCACAGAGTTATTCATCGTTGAGGGTGATTCCGCTGGTGGCTCCGCCAAACAGGGGCGCAACCGGGAAACACAAGCCATCCTTCCTCTACGCGGTAAAATCCTGAATGTCGTCAGTGCCACTGCCGACAAAATCCGCGCCAATCAGGAAATTCAAGATTTAATTCAAGCCATGGGGTGTGGTGCTGGTAAGGATTTCAATCTTGGCAGATTGCGTTACGAAAAAATTATTATCATGACTGATGCTGATGTTGACGGCGCACACATTGCCAGCCTACTGGCCACATTTTTCTATACAAAAATGCGCCCGTTGATTGAAAAAGGTCACCTGTACCTGGCGCAACCGCCGCTTTATCGCTTGGCATCCGGGCCTTTAAGTGCTTATGCCATGGATGATGGGCACAAGGATGAGTTAATGAAAACCACATTCAAGAGCAAATCAAAAGTAGATGTCAGCCGCTTTAAAGGATTGGGTGAAATGCCGGCTGCACAACTCAAAGAAACAACAATGAATCCAAATACACGCACGCTGATCCGCGTAACCATCCCCGATATGATGGCGGCACTGGGCATCACAGCAGAAACCGCAGAGGATGAAAGCGGCAAAAACATCAGCACCGGACTGGATGATCTTGTCGAACGCTTGATGGGCCGCAATGCTGAGCCGCGCTTCCGCTTCATTCAGGAAAATGCGGAATTCGCCGAAAACATCGATGTTTAAAATATCACGCAAGAAATCCATTGCCCTCTTCCTACTCCTTGCAATGATCACTGCGGGGCTATTTCTTCCTTCTGTCTTGATAGAAAAAAAACTATTGCGGCATATGGCCGATTTTGGATTTACACCCACAAAAATCACGGCCTCTGACCTGCACGCAGGCATTGCTATTTTTAGCGACATCCATCTGGACCAGAAAGGCTTCAGCACAATTGATAATATTGTCGCAAAGGGCAGCATTACAGGCATTGAATCGGCGACTATCGATCACCTTATTTTAACCGGCGTCACAAAAAACTGGGGCATCCCTTCTATTTCAGGGTGGGAGTGGCCCAAAAAAGATCTACCAGGAAAAATAAAACTGAAGGCGCTTGATTTCAAGAACACACAACTTGATCTCATGACGCCCGAAGGCGCCCTTCGTTTTAATAGCGACGCGCAAATGACTCTGCAACCAGACGGATCACAAAAAATATCCGGTATTCTTCACAGCAAACAAAACCAACTTGTGCTGGACACGCAGTGGAATGCCATTATGCGCTCACGCAACCGGGGCTGGACCATTGCTGCCGAGATACGCGAGGCCCGCATAAATTTTGAAAAACTAGGCATCAGCAGAACAAGTGGCTGGCTCAACATAGATGGTGAAAAGAAAACGGGTCTACCGCTGTTTTCGGGACAGCTTTCCGCCGGACAGCTCAAGTTCGGTAAGAACACGGCGCTATCAAACATTAACCTGACGATCGATAATGTGAACGGCGTGCATAGCCTGATTTTACAGGCCAATGTGGCTTCCTACAAAAACATGCGCTTAACAGCAGATGTGCGTGATATTCCAGCCGCCCCCACGATTGAAGCCACCATTGAGACAAAGTCACTGCGTGATCTGATTGCCTTCATTGCCTCTTTGCAAAAAGATCTTGAAACGTCCGAAAAGAGTAACTTCTTCCTGACATCCCTCCTGATCACACCGGGCAACCTTGAACGACTGGAAAGGCAGATCAGGCGTGCGCGCTATGACACACTGGCCCTGACCGTCACCGGTGCCCCCTATGATCTGGTCGGCAAGATCGTCGCCCGCCATAAAAAGAACGGCACCGTACGGCAACATGTCATCAGTTTGGACCCCGGATAAAAAGATTCACCTCCTGCTGTCCCCTGCCTGTACTGATCTATATGGGCGTCAAACACCCTGTTTTAGTGAAAAATGTGCCTCTCCTGCAAAAAAATCAAAAAAAAGACTGGAAAAACAAGCTTCAGTCATATAATTAGGTGCTGTTACTACCCTGTTCCCTGATAGCTCAGCGGTAGAGCAATCGACTGTTAATCGATTGGCCGCAGGTTCGAATCCTGCTCAGGGAGCCATTTTTCTTTCCCAAAACACCTGCGCGCCCCAAAAAGCGGCCTTCCTGAGCCGTTCAGGGCTCTTTGTTAGTAATTTCAAATAGTTAAAGTTTAAATAAAATTATATATATCATTTATCTTTATTACATATTCCTGTGATAAGGTACTAAGAATGGGTGCAGTCTACAACCAATGGGTAGGGGTACATACTAATGAGTAGTGAGATAAATACATCTGAGATACCAGCCTACGAACAAGGCAGCAGCTTTGACCCCATCAATCCGGTCGCCTGCAACCAGATGATGGAGAACTCCCTCGTTGGTTACCTGATGCATCGCGATGTCGTCCTTAAAAAAATGCAACATGCAAAACGTGCTACGTACCGTAGTCTTCACGAAGCAGATGCCTCCAGAGAAATGGACGACGCCACAGATAAAGATGAAGAAGATTATGCGGAACAGCGCACGATGCTAAAAACATACAGCCACCTCTGGAAGACAATTATAGATGGATTTAAAGGCGGCTTCATTGCAGAAGCAGACCTTAAAAAGATAGAGGGCATTCTTTTATCCCTGCCAAGCGTCATTATGAAGCATTACAAAACTCTTGTAGAACAGGATGTCGTACTACAAAAACTGCTCAAAGAATTGAAATCAGAGACGTATGTGAAAATAGACAAGTTGATTAACTCTATTCAGAGAAAGCCCTGTCTGATGGCAGGTATACAGATAGGTACCTTTGATATTGAAGATGATTTTATCGGTACACAAACCGATGAAAGCGCCGGCGGACGCGGCTACAAAATTGAAACGCCTCAAAAAAAAGAATTAACGCTTAAGCGGAAAATCAAAAAAAAGAATTAACGCTTAATTCAAAAAAATGAAGAAATGGTCGGGGTGAGAGGATTCGAACCTCCGGCCCTCTGGTCCCAAACCAGATGCGCTACC
>Ga0055584_100000851_pt1 | contig 29407 bp, 27 predicted proteins | sample OSDHelmetaG_FD_58716 | JGI IMG/M metagenome (GOLD analysis project Ga0055584, IMG submission 58716) | Pelagic marine sediment microbial communities from the LTER site Helgoland, North Sea, for post-phytoplankton bloom and carbon turnover... | ecosystem: Environmental > Aquatic > Marine >... | reverse complement strand
GAGTTTGGGCCGCGACGCAATTCGGCGGACTGCATCTTGTGTTGGCCTGCCTATTGGGATGGACGTTGTTAGCCCTTGCCGTGATCGACATGCGTACCATGTTGCTGCCCGACCTCTTGACGGTTTCGGTGCTTTTGCTCGGGCTCGCAGTGGCGACGATGGATGGCCGGTTGGGTGAAGCGCTAGTGGGTGCGGCGGTCGGTTTCGCCGTATTCGCCTTGATTGCCGTGGTGTATCGCCGATGGCGCGGCCAAGACGGATTGGGCTTAGGTGATGCCAAGTTCTTGGGGGCCGCCGGGGCCTGGGTGGGCTGGATCGGTCTGCCGAGCATTGTGCTGATCGCCAGCGTGACGGCTTTGATTGTTGCCGTGCCGGTTTTTCTTCGCGCGACCGAACGGGGGGCCCGGCAAGAGATTGCCTTTGGGCCCTACCTCGCCGGGGCGACGTGGATCACGGTTCTTTACGGGCCCCTGGTGGTCGCATGAACCAGCAACTGACACGGGTTCTGATGGACCGGGGGACGCTGAACGAACGCGACCTTGCGCGCGCCGAGCTGGTGGTACAGGGAAGCGGCGAGCCGTTGCACCGGATCCTATGTCGGCTCGGTCTTGTTGCCGAAGAAGAAGTCGCGCGCGGCCTGGCGGAATGCCTGTCGTTGCAGGTCGCTCGACCGGTGGATTATCCCGAGGCCGCGTTGTTTGCCGAGGTGCTGCGGGCCGATTTCCTGCGGACGTACCACGTGCTGCCGGTGCGGGATGCCGGCGAGACCGTCGTCGTGGCGATGGCCGATCCGCTCGATGACGAAACCCGGCGGGCCCTTGAATTGCAGCTCGGCAAGACGGTGCAGGTCATTGTCGCTGTGCCGAGCGAGCTGGACCGCCGACTGGAAGCGCTTTACGGCGCGGCGGTCTCGGACACCGGGCCGACCGCAGCGTCAGCGGGCGACCTTGAGCGGCTTCGCGAGATGGCGAGTGATGCGCCGGTCATCCAGCGTGTGAACCAACTTCTTGAGCGCGCGGTCGCGGCGCGGGCATCGGACATTCATCTGGAACCGCAAGAAGATGGCCTGCGCTTGCGTCACCGGATTGACGGCGAGTTACGCGACGTCGCGTTGTTGCCGGCAGACGATCACGCGGCCATCGTGAGCCGGGTGAAGATCCTTGCCGACCTCGACATCGTTGAGCGGCGCTTACCGCAGGACGGCCGGGCTCGGGTCAACGTCGAGGGCCGCGCCATCGATGTGCGTGTTTCTTGCCTGCCGACCATGAATGGGGAAGGTGTCGTGTTGCGCCTGTTGGACAAAGCGCACGCGCCATTGACGTTGCCGCAATTAGGGTTCGATACGGCTATTGCCGATCGGTTGACCGACGTTCTTGCGGCGAACCAAGGAATTTTCCTCGTCACGGGGCCGACCGGCAGTGGCAAGACGACGACGCTGTATGCCTTGCTGCAACAACTTAATGAGCCGTCCCGCAAGCTGATTACGATCGAGGACCCGGTCGAATACGCGCTACCCGGGATACATCAGATGCAGGTTCGGCCGCGGATCGGTCTCGAGTTTGCCAATGTGTTGCGCTCGGTGCTGCGTCACGATCCCGATGTCATCATGGTCGGCGAGATTCGCGATCTCGATACCGCGGCGATGGCGATCCAGGCCGCCCTGACCGGTCATCTTGTTTTATCCACGCTTCATACCAACGATGCGGCAAGCGCGGTGACGCGACTGGCGGATATGGGCGTGGAGCCCTATCTCATGGCATCGGCCGTGCGTGGTGTCATGGCCCAGCGATTGGTGCGAACGCTGTGCGCGCGATGCCGCGTGCCCGATGAGGGCGGGGTGACGGCGTTGCAGGCCCTTGAGCCTGAGCTTGCTAGCAGCCTTGATGCGGCAACGATCTATCGTCCCCAGGGATGTGAGGCGTGTGGCGGCACGGGGTTCGCCGGGCGCGAGGCGATCGCGGAGCTGATCGTTGTTGACGATCACATTCGCTCTGCCGTTCTCGCCGGCGCTGACGCGCGCCGAATCGCTGACTTGGCGCGCAATACTGGGAGTACCGCAATGCGCCGCGACGGCCTCCAAAAGGTCATTGCCGGACGGACCTCGATCGAGGAAGTCCTGCGTGCTGTGGGTGACGCCTGATGGCGCGTTTTCGGTATCGTGCCGTCGGCAATGACGGTGCCGTCAGCGAAGATGTTATTGAGGCGCCGGACCGAGAGACGGCGATCGCACAGCTTCGGCGTACTGAACGTCTCCCTGTTGAAATTGGCCCGGATCAAGGGCCGGCGATGGCGACCCGCGCCGCACGACGCCGAAACCGCCGCGTTGGATCTGCGTCGCGGCAAGCCCAAGTCCGCTTCACACGAGAGTTGGCGACGATGATTGCAGCCGATGTTTCGGTTGATCGTGCGCTGGCGGTGTTGGGGCAAACGACAGCCCACGCCGGTCTGGCCACGGTTGCCGAAAAGATGCGCGGCCGGGTCCGCGAAGGGCAGGGTTTGGCCCAAGCCGCGGCGGAGCATCCCGATGTTTTCTCTTCGTTTTACCGTGCGACGCTGCGCGCCGGTGAGGCCGGCGGTCGATTGGCCGAGGCGCTGGGGTCGTTGGCACGCTATCAAGAGCGGATGGGACAACTTGTTAGTTCCGTTCAATCGGCGCTGATTTATCCCACGCTCCTGGCGCTGGCGGCATTGGTCTCGCTAGTCGTTCTTCTGGTCTATGTCGTGCCGCAGTTCGATCAGTTGTTTCGCGAGGCGGCGGCACCGCTACCCTGGGGCACGCGTGCCGTGGTTGGCGTCTCGCGTTTCGTTGTCGATTTTGGCTGGATCGTTTTGCTGGTGGGGTTGGCGGTATGGCTCTATTTGCGCGCGACTTGGCGGCGATCCGGTATTGGCGCCCGTGCCGACCGGGCGGTCCTGCAGTGGCCGTTTATCGGCGATGTGGTTCGGCGGCTGGAAACCGAACGCTTGGCGCATACGCTTGGTACTCTTCTGCGCAACGGAATTTTGCTGCCCGATGCTCTTGCGCTTGCCGCCGATGCAGCGCGAAGCACGGCGTTTTCTGAAACGATTCGTCATAGCATTGAGTCGGTTAAAAGCGGGTCGACGCTTGCCGCGGCGCTGGATCGTGGTGGGGTTTTCCCTGATGTTGCGCTCGAACTTGTCCGGGTGGGTGAGGAGGGCGGGCGTTTGGTTGAGATGTTGGATCGTCTCGCGGTCAGCAATGCCGCCGAGGTCGAAACAGCGATCAAGCGCTTTGTTGCGATCCTTGAGCCTAGTTTGATTGTTGTTATCGGAGTCGTGGTCGGTGCCATTATCTTGTCGCTCGTCTCGGCCATTGCGGGGATTAATGCGCTTGCTTTCTAACCGCCGTCGTCAGCAAGGCGGTTTCACGCTCATCGAACTGCTCGTTGTTCTGGTGATCCTTGGGTTGATCATCGGAATCGTTGCGCCGCGTGCGGTGAATTTTCTGTCGCGCGCCAAGTCGGACGTGGCATCGATCCAGATCGAGAGCTTTGCCACTGCGCTGGATCTCTTTCATCTCGATGTTGGACGATACCCGCTAACCCAAGAAGGACTCGACGCCTTGACCCGAGCGCCCAGCAACGCGCCGCGGTGGAACGGTCCCTATTTGCGCGGTGACGAGGTGCCGCTTGATCCGTGGCAACGGCCCTACCGCTACGAGGCACCTGGCGAGAACGGGAAGCCCTACCGGCTGTTGTCGCTGGGTGCTGATGGCCAACCCGGCGGCGAGGGTGAGGATGCCGATATCGCCAACTAATGGTCGGCGGCAAAAAAAGGCCGCCGGATTCACCCTGATCGAAATTCTCGTGGTGCTAACGATCGTCGCACTGGCGGCGGCGGTCGTGGCGCCGACGTTGGGGTCGGCCGTCGGTTGGGGGCAGTTGCAGCGCGAAACCGGCGCTGTGGTGTCGGGGTTACGGGCAGCGCGCGCCCAAGCGATGACGAGCGGTGCCAGCGTCGATTTCGTCGTGGAGGGCAGGCGTTGGCAGATCGGGGAGACCGTCACCAAGGTGTCCTCGGGCGTGATCCTCACGTTGGATGTACCGCCGGCTGGCGCCGATACGACACGCCCCTTTATTCGGTTCTTTCCTGACGGCCGGTCGACGGGCGGGCGCGTCCATTTAGTGCGCGACGATCGAACCGAAACGGTTCAGGTTAATTGGATTGCCGGCCATGCGCGTCAAACCCGCTGACGCCGGCTTTACGCTTGTCGAGGTCGTCGTTGCCTTTGTCGTCGCGGCGCTCGTGCTGGTGGCAGCGATGCAGCTATTTGGTGGCGCTTTTGACGGAAGCGCGCGGGCTGAGCGCATGACCATCGCACTGATCGCGGCTGAATCGACCATGGACTCTGTTGGCAGCGCCATCCCGATGGAAGTAGGGACGCAGCGCGGCACTCTCGAGTCTGGTCTTAACTGGCAAGTGACGATGCGGCCCTACGGGGGTTTGCCGGCGACGACACTAGATCGATTGCCGGTGGCGGCCTTTGATGTCGAGGTTCAAGTTGGCTGGGCCGGGTCAACCCGTGATCAGGTCAACTTGCGCACGGTGAAGGTGACGAAGCGAGCGGGCAATGAATAGACCCTCGCAGCGCGGCTTCACGCTGGTCGAGTTGTTGGTCGGCTTGACGCTCCTCGGGTTCATCATGGTCGCGGTCACCGGTGGGATGCGCATCGGTCTGATCGGGGCGGACCGTGTGACCGAACGTGCGGCAGACGGCGATGTGCTGCGGGGCGTGCAGTCTTTTTTGCGCGAACGACTACAAGCGGCCCGACCGGTCCGGTGGACGACGGCAGAAGGGCGCAATGTTGTCGCGTTTGAGGGTCGGCACGATCGATTGGGTTTCGTGACCGATATGCCGAGTTACCCTGACATCGGCGGACTCTACAAGTTGACGCTGTCGCGTCGTGACAACACGCTCGTTCTGGCGCGAACCCTGACTGATGGACGCGCCCCTGGGTTCGCTGACGACGAGGCAATGATCGATGTGATCGCGAACGACATTGGGGCGTTGCGATTTGCCTATTTCGGCCGACCCAACGGACGCGGCGTGCTGGATTGGCACGATGCCTGGCCCGACGCCAATCGTTTACCCGAGTTGATCCGGATCGATATTGCGCCGACTGGGCTCGATCGTCCTGATTGGCCGGCCATCATCGTGGCGCCGCGCCTTGGGGAGCAACCCAGGTGAAGTGGCCTTTCAGAAACAACGTCGATGGCGAGCGCGGTGCAGCGTTATTGGTTGTGCTGTGGGCGTCGGTGTTGATTGCGGGATTGGCGACCGTTGTTGCCGGAACGGTGCGGACAGATTTATCGGTCGCACGGCATCAGTTGGCCGAAGCCCAGGCCCGCCATCATGCCCAAGCCGGTCTGATGCATGGTGCGCTGCTGCTTCTAGCCGGCGAAGATCCCGTGCTGATGGGACGAGCGACGGTGCGGTATGCAGGACACGACGTCGATCTTCGTTTTGCCGACGAGTGTGGAAAAGTCGATTTGAACACCGGATGGGGCACCATGGTGCGCCGTCTTGTAGCGCAGCATAGCCAAGGGGGTGGTGGCGCCGCAGCGATCCTCGATTGGCGCGATCCGGATACCGCCACCACACCCGGCGGGGCGGAGGTGACGCAATACCGCGCGGCTGGGCGGACCCACGGGGTCCGCAACGGCCCGTTCGATTCGATCGCCGAACTGCCGCAGTTGCTTGGGGTTGGCCCGACGCTCGCCGCGGCGTTGCGGCCGCTTGTCACCGTGGATTGCCTCAATGCGGGTATCGATCCTGTCGCCGCACCGACCGGGGTGTTGGCAGCACTCCCCGGGCTTAGCGCTGAAGCGCGACAGACGTATCTCAGAGACCGTGAGGCCTATGTGTCAGGCGGCGTCCGGGGCGCCCCACCGGCGTTACCCGTGAATGGCCGATACCTCGACGCCTCGCCCGGCCTGGCCGTGGAAATCAGCGCCCGCGTGTCTATCCAGGGTGGCGGTCTGGTGTCGTGGCGGGCCGTGACGTGGCTGACCGGCGATGCCGGATTGCCGCTGCTATTTCGCACCTGGGAGCGCGGCGACCCGTAAATGGCCGATTTCGGCGCGACTCAAGGGGGTGAGAATGTTCAAATCCCTGTTATTCTGGGGGCTGGTTTTTGCTACCGAGACCGCGCCGGGCGCGGAACAGACTTGAGGTCATGATGAAGCCGCTTCTTGTAGCCGGTGCCCTAACGATTTCTTTGGCGGGGTGTTCCTTTGTGGGGAACCTCCCAGGGGCAGATCGCCTCTCTGACCTAATGGGCGGTGGCGGTGCGCCGGAATTGACGCCGGTGGAAACTGCGACGCAAACCGCGCCGTCGCCGCTTTTGGGTGCGGATCGCGGCGAGGGCGCGCTGTCCGTCGTGGCAGGGCAACCCGGCTGGATCGTTGATCCGGTATCGAATTGCGCGACCAGCAATCCGTTTGCGCGCGCCGACGAAGAAATTCGGTGGTACGGAGCATGTGCCGACGGCAAGCTCTCGGGTCAGGGCACACTGGTTTGGTACGTCGAAGGCATTGAGTCAGAGCGCAACGAAGGCACGTTTCGTGCCGGCGAGTTCGACGGCGAGGTCATCACAACGTACCCGGATGGCGAGGTGATTGTCGGGTCATACGATGACGGTGTGCGTGATGGTGACTTCACTGTGATTGGCGTGACGGGCACGCACATTCGGGCGAAATTCCGCGCCGGCGAACTCGTCAATGAAGAGGAAATGACGGTCACGCAAATCGAGACCTGGCGGAACGAACGCGCGTCTTCCTATCCCGGCGTGCTTTTGGCCCAGGCGGCGAGCCAACCGCCACAGGTATCGGCGACGTCGCTTTCGGCCAACCGGCAGGTTATTGCTGATGCCCCCGCTGCGTCGCCGCAGGCTATGTCCGCGCTACTTGCGCGCGCACCCGCGCCGCAGCCAGTGCCGACCGTTCAGCTTGCGCGCGTCGACGCCGCCGAGCGCGTTGGTTCGCAGCCGACAGGTGGTGTCACACAACGCCGCGCTGATGAACCCTTGGCATCCGCTGTGCCGGACGTGGTCCCGGCACAGGCCGGCAGTGCCTACGCTGGTCGCACGGCGCATGTCACCCGTGCTCTGGGCGGTGCCGTCCAGGTCGCGGCACTCGATACAGTGCCGGTAGCATCTCCGGCTCCTGTGGTGGCCCCAGCAATGAGGAGTGATGCAACGCCTGTCACGTCTCCGATGCCTACAGCACCGGTGCTGACGCCGCGGACCTCGTTTGCTGCGACCGGAACGGTTCTGATCGCCGGGGACGGTCGACCACAACCGATTGAAGCCACCCAGGTCGCCCAGCTTACGCCGGTTCGACTTGATGCACCGAGGCCTGCCGAGGCGCTGCGTATTGAACGCGATGGTGCGGGATCTCTGGCCCAACGATACGCCGGGCGCGATGGGCCGTGGGTCGTTGGTGCGCGGAACGCAGCGACATCCCAAATCACCCCGCCTGTTGCCCGTGTGCCGGTTGCGCCGGTGACAGTAGTGCCGGTGCGCTCCGCCGCGCCCGGTACCAATAGCGCCAGTAGCACGACAGCAGATTCGCTCTTTGCATCGGCCTATCAGCTTGAGTTGCAGGGTCGCTTCGCCGAGGCTGAGCGGCAGTATCACGACCTGTTGGTTGCCCACCCGTCAGCACCCGCAGCGCTCCTCGCCAATGCGCGACTGGAATCGTTGCGCCAATCGCGCGGCACGGTTCAGGTTGCGCAGGCGGCGCCGCCGCGGCAGAGCGAATATGTGGTGCCAGCCAATTCACCGGCGCCACGATATTCCGGCTTGCCGCCGACCGGCACGGCGGGCAATCCCGCGCTGGCTTTGGAATCGGCGCTGATCAATAAGACGGTTTGTTCCCAGAACGGAATCTATGCGAACGATGCGCGGTGGTGCGGCATCGTGACCTTCGACGAAGGACAATTCATGCGCGTTGAGGTGACTGACATTACGATCAACGGATTCGGTCAAATTGGGATTACCCGCTCCACTTGCACCGGCAATACCTTCCTGACTTGGTTCTCACGCGGGACCTCCGTGCGGGTGCCCAAGCGGTGCATGCAGGTGGTGGGTTAACTCATGCGGAACACTATTGTTGCGGCGGCGGCGCTGACCGTTCTGGTCGTCCTGAACGGACCCTCGATGGCTCAAGGCCTCGCCCGTTCCGATTCGCCGGTCTACAGCAATTACGTGCAGCAGTTGGCTGGCGAAGTAGAATCGTTGTCACGTAGCGCGGTGGGCAACGGATCCTTGGCACCGCAGTTTCTCGACTTCGGTGCGGGCGCTGCATCTTCTGACTTGGCGGGTGCGGATCGATCATTGGTGCGCGCGATGGCGCGGACTTATGACCTGTTTCGTGCGCTTGGTGGATCCACCGATCGGCGTGGTGTTGTCGAACGAGACGGCGGGCGCGTTTACGTTGGGCTCGACGGGGAAGGCGGTCGGTGGTTTGCTGATAGCGCCGCGGCGGCAGCGTTTCTGCTGGGCGAACTTGTCGAGAACAGCGCTGAAATACCGGAATCGGTTCGCGAAGCGGTGTTGGATGCCCGCGACAACCCGGGATGCGGCGTGTCGTGCGTGGCTGAGGTGGCCTACCGGGAACTGATCAAACTTGTGGCCTTCGTACCGCGGGGAACAACGGTCTCGCTAACGTTGACCGCGCAGGGCTTCAGTGCTGATTCGGGGGGGCCGGTGGTCGAGGTCCCGATCGGGCTCACGGTTCAAGCGGTGACGTTTGTTGATTCCACGACCATTACCGCAGACGTCGCGATCCCCGGCACCGTGCCGACCGGTCGGGTCGTCCTTAGCGCGTTTAATGCCGGCCAAGCGTTTCGTGCCGTCGAAAATTTTGCCATAGAGATTGTGGACGTTGTGGAGCAGCGCGATGACGTGCAGACCGTCGCCGTGCTGCCTGGCACCGGATCGGTCGACTCGATAGCTGATGATCATGCGGTGGGGTCGACCAACGCGTCGACGCTTTCGGGGTCGGCGACGGGACGCATCGATACTGCCGACGATGTTGATACCTTTCGCGTCGAGATTGATCAGCCTGCGACATTAGGGGTGACGACATCAGGCTCGACGGATGTTCGTCTGACATTGCGCGACGGCGAGGGGAACGTCTTGGCTAGCGACGATGACTCCGGTGCCTGGTACAACGCGCAAGTTAGTAAGGTCGTGCCGATTGGCGCCTACTTCGTCGATGTCGCGCATTGTTGTGGCGGTACTGGGACCTACACCGTCACGGCTACCCAGCAATAACGCCGCCGCCGCGGCTAGTCGCCGCCCTACCAAGAATCTAACTTAGCGCCCTGCGTCAGGAATGCTACGCGGTTGACGAATGCCTTCGCGTTCTTGACGGACCAGCGAGAGGAATTTGTTCCGCATTGATTGCGTGACGCTGGTTGCTTCCTCCGGGGTCGAGATGATGATCGGCCTGATCAAGATCACAAGCTCGGTCCGTTGAGTCGTTTTGGCGGTCCGACCGAAAAGGTTGCCGACGATCGGTAGTTCATTCAGGAGGGGAATGCCAGTGCGCCCGTCGCCCGCGGATTCGCGGATCAGGCCGCCGAGGAGCACGGTGTCGCCGCTGCGCACCGAGACCGTACTCAGAAAACTCCGATTTTGAATGGTGGGCGAGTTGATCGTTGATGACGTGGTGACACGCACATCGCTGACGGCTTGGGAGAGCTGCAGGGTGACCATTCCGCTGGCATTAACCTGCGGCGTGACCTCCAGGCTAACCCCGGTGGGCCGGTACTGAACGGTGTTCACGATCAGCGAGCTCGTGGTGACCGTACTGGTAGTGGTCTGGGTAATGATCGGGACTTCGTCGCCCACGTTAAGCGCCGCCGTGTTGTTGTTCAGCACGATGACGTTGGGCGACGAGATCATGTTGACCTCGGTCAGGTCGGACAAGGCATCGATGATGAAGCGGGTCGCTGACCCGCCATCGATCGTGAAGTTGAAGCCGCCCACTGTTGTCGAGGTCCCGGTTGCCGCCAGAACCGGTGCGATTACCGGGGTGACGATCGATCCTGGCCCCGTGGTGGTGCCGGTCGAGTTTGTTAGTGAAACTGAGCCGCCTTCGCCAATGCCGATGCCGCCATTGTTGATGGCGTACTGCACACCGAATCGCAGGTCGTCACGAAGCGATACCTCGAAGATGCTCGTCTCGATCATGACCTGCAGGGGCTGAATATCGAGCCGCCGCAAAACATCGAGGATCAATGTGAAGTTGGCGGTGGTGGTCGACACAAGCAAGGCGTTGTTTTCGCTGTCCACCGAAATCCGCAGGTTTTCGTCAAGCAGTCCGGCGGGGGTCGCTGTCGTGTCCGGCGCATCGCCATCATTGCTCGCACCGCCACCATTACCGCCGAGGATTTCATTCAGGGCGGTGGCAATGCGTTCGGCACCGCCGTGCTGCACGTAGTAAACGAAGACACGGCGCTCGGCTGGGTCGCGCTTGCGGTCAAGGCGGAAAATCCATTCGCGCGCATCTTCGACCAGTTCACGATTTTGGCCGACAACCAGAATGCCGTTAAGGCGCTCGATGGGAATGAGTTGTAGGGCGCCGGGTTCGCCGTCGCCCCCGGAAAGCGATCCGGTCGCCGCGAAGATATTTGCGAGTTCGGCACCGACGACCGCAGCATCAGCGTCTTCCAAGGTGACGATCGCCGAGGTCTGGGTCGCCATGCGGTTGACGTCAAAAATATCAACGGTGCCCGCCGCGAGCCGCATGGTGGCCGAATCTCCGGCAATCACGACGAGGTTGCGCACCGGGTCGACAACAGCGAGGGAGCCTTGCGGCAGCAGTGGTCCTAGAACGGTTTCGAGCTGTGCGGCGGCGATAAAGTCGAGCGGGAACACGCGGTAGGCGGTCCCCGACCCGAAGCTGATGCCGCCGCCGGCCCGCGCCTGGGCATCATTTGCCCGGGTGAGCCGTAGGACATTGCCGTAGTTGGCGAGCTGAATACCCTGGCCGGCAAGGATGGCCTCAAGCGTCGGCAGGAGATCATCGCGGCGCAACGGGCGCGCGGACGCGAGACTGATGGCGCCGGCAACATTCGGGTCAATCACATAGTTGAGCCCAAGCAAATTGCCGAGGACGACACGGGCCACTTCACGCACATCGGCGTTGTCGAAGTTGAGTGTGATGTCGCCATCGCCGCTGCGCAAAGGCCGCACGCCGCCGGCGTCACGGGCAGCGTCTCGGGCCGGATAGATTTCATCAATGCGCGGCTGGAGATTGACGACCGTTGGTGTTGAGGCGGGCAGGGCGGCTTGCGCGGTGGGTGCGACCGATGGTTGGTTCTGGACGACCCGCGGCCCTGTTTCGGGAATTGCGGCGGGCAATTCGGAAACGTCGCGCACGGGTTGCGCGGTACAGGCCGCTGCTGCCATGAGCGATAGCCCGGCAAATGCCAGTTTCCAGTTCACCTTCGTCCCTCCATCCCAGCGCGTACCCTACGAACCAAGTCTAGCCGAATCAATGCAGCCGGCCTTTTCAGTCACCAGGCTGTTCAACCTCGAAGATCTGGCGCCGACCGTCTGAGGTAAAGACCACCTTTTCAGGGGTAATTTCCTCGACCGTCCAGCCGTCCACGGTCTCTCCTTCGGCAACGACAATCGACCGGTTATCGGTGCCGCTCAAGATGACCGAACGCGATGTTGGTGCCACGACGATACCAGACAAGCGGTATCGGCCAAGAACGAGGGCGGCGGTCCCGTCTGACGGCAAACGGGCGGCGCGCCGACTGGCGCTAAAAGGAGGACGGTCTGCCAGTGCGGCAAAGTCTTCAAGGCTTTGAGACTGCCTGGCGTTTGCGGTCGTGTCTGACGGTGTCGGGCGGTTGATCTCGGTGGCGCTGGGCCCAAGAGTCGCTGGCGGGACCAGCCAGACACCAATCGCAATGCAGGCAAGAACGAGCGCGATGACACTAAAGAGGACGCGGTTCATGGTTGGCTGCCAGCTCCGCGGTAGGCGGTAAGGTCGACCTGGATATCAAGAGGACGATCGACGCCGAAGGCGCGCACGGATCGTGCGCTGACCGTCAGGTTGTCCAGGAAGACGGTGGGCCGACCGCTTTCCAACGCGAAGAGAACTTGTCGCAATCCGTCATGACCTGTCGTGAATTGGGCACGGACACGTACCGCGCGGTAGTCGCCACCGTCGTCGCTCGGCAACGCTTCGATGCTTGTGAGTTCAGCATCGGCGGTTTCAAGCAAAGTCTGGAGATGCGACTGAAGCAGCGCTGCTGCACTACTATCGGTCTCGGCGAGAACAATCGCGCTTCTTGTCGTATCGCCGCCGGATTCGAGCCGCGCGGCGAGGACATCGTCCCGGGCCTGCGCCGCGTTCAAGCGTGCAAGGGCGTGGCGTCGATCCCCGATGTCTGCCAGCGCCTCTTGATACGCCGACTGAAGAGGCCAGCCGATCAGGGCGTAGGCGACAACGAGAACCGCCACCAACAAAAGGAGTGCGGTCAAGCGCGAGGCGACAGACCCCGTGGTCACGACGGATTCTCTGTGAGGCGAAGAGAAAACGTAAAGCGCTCGTCGCCATCGCGTCCCTCTCGCGTCACGGGCGCGTCGTATTGCACGCTTCTGAATCGCGATGAGCCTTCAAGCAGCGGAATAAGGTCTGCGCTCGATTCAGTTTGTCCTTCCAAGGTGATGTCACGCCCTGCTTGATCGTACTGCACGAGCCAAGTGCCGTCGGGCAGAAGTGTCGAGAGCTCGTTCAATATCGCGAGCGGTGAGGGATAGCGCGTTCGCTCGTTTTCGAGGAAGCGGCGGGTGGCGAGCGCCTGGGCCGATTCGCTTTGCGCGTTGGCACCGATTGATTGCCTCGTCGTTTGCAGCGATGTCGCAAGGTCATCGGCAATGGCTTCGAGGCGAAGAACGGGCGAGGCAGCGGCTGCAATAAGGAGTAAGGCAAGCATCAAGACGGCGACTCGAAGCCTGCCCCGAGGGGCAGGAACACCAAGATCATGGACGCCACGCCGATCTTGGTCACCTAGCGTTACGTGCGTGGGGGGGAAGCCCATTCGGGTTAGCCCAGCAATCAGTGGGTCGACAATACGACGCGGGGCAACGTTGATCGTGACATCGACCGATTCGCCATGGGCGGCGTCACGCTGAAACGAGAAATGTGCCTCGTCGGGCTTGAATGGCGTGTGGCGTTCGATCTCGAATGAGAGGAGACCTGGCAGGTCGCGATCGGGCGTTGGCGGTACCCTCAGATGGCGGTGTACTACCTGCGAGGATCCGATGAGTAACGTTGTCTCGACGGTGGGCGAATCCAGGACCTGCAGGGCGTGGCTAAAGTTGGTCCCCAAGTCGCCCCAGTCTTCCGGTGCCACCTCGGTCGCGGCAATGGGTTCCGGTCCGGCGCCGCGGTCGACAAAGGCGTCGACGTTCCGCCCCTCAAGGCGGATCAGCAACTGATCGCGCTGCAATCCTAGGGCGCGATAAAGGGCGCGGGGAACAAACGAGCGTAGCTCGGTGCCCCACCATTCTAGGAACGCTAAAATCGGCTGAGAACGGTTCATTTTTTGGCTCTGGGCAGGAGTATAGGATGGCGTTGCAGAGGGAGCCATGTCGTTTACTGGATGCTTCCAGATGGCGAATTGGTGTGTAACACTCTGCAGGGAGAAGGGCCGCCGTCGGTGTTGTCGCCGACTTGCTGGAAGGTGTTTTGTGGTATTTCGTGCGTTTGGTTGCCTGGCCGTTGCTGGCAGCATTCTTCTCTCGTCCGTCGTTGCCAACGGGCAGACCCTAGGGGACGGTAAGGAGATCGGGGTCACGGCCGCGCTCAACCCCAATGCGACCGGGACGCCGCCTGATTCGACCCCGCGTGTGCTCGAAGTTGGCGTCAACGTGTTTTCCAATGAACGGATTGCGACGACTGAGGGTGGTCAGGCGCAGATGTTGTTTATTGACGAAAGCGCCTTCACCGTGGGCCCCAATTCAGAAGTCGTTCTGGATGAGTTCGTCTTTGACCCGGATACCGGGACAGGTCGACTCGCCTTGACGGCGACAAAGGGCGTGTTCCGATTTGTCGGCGGCAAGATTAGCAAGAAGAGCCCCGTAACGCTCAAGACACCGACTGCCGTCATTGGCATTCGTGGCGGCATTGCGTTGGTAAACGTGCAGCCGGGCGGCGCGACGCAGGCGACATTTCTGTTCGGCGACCAAATGACCGTTGCTGCCGGCGGCGTGACCCAGGTCGCGACGCGCCCGGGCTTTGCGATCACGGCACCGTCTGCTGACGAAGCACCGACACCGCCTGCGCCGGCCCCACCGGCACAACTCAACGCCGCACTTAACTCGTTAGAACGCAGTACACCGCCGGCCGATGACGGTGACGGACCAAGCGGTGGTGACGCGACGCAACAAGGTGGCAGTCAGGGCCAAGGCGGCAATCAACAACAGGCCGACGGTCAGCAGCAAGGCGATAGCCAGCAACAAGGTGAAGGCCAGCAACAAGGGGCTGGGGAAGGTGGGACCGGCCAGCAGGTCCCGACGGATCAAGATGTCGCGGAAACGAGCATTGGTGCGCAGGGGTCGCAACAGGCACCCCGAGCATTCTCCTCCCCGATTGTTTTGGCGCTTGCGCGGCGGGCTGTGACAGCTGGTGTGAGTGACTCGGGTGGACCGCAACCGACGGACACTGTCAGCCAAGCGCAACAAAACAACACGTTGCAGGAAAATCTTCAACCGACGGACACTGTCAGCCAAGCGCAACAAAACAACACTTTGCAGGAAAATCTTCAGCCGTCGGCGACGAATCTATCGGGCCGCCTCAAGCGGTCCTTCTCAAGGTTGGTCGGCACCGCGGATCAGACCGCAACCAGCAACATTGCTTTCTCCGGTGGGTCGCTCGGGTCTGGAGTCTTTTCAGCACCGATCGGCAGCAACACCTTTAAGTTTCCTGTGGCTGGTATCGGGACTTCGGGGGTCGGTTCTTCAACGGCGACTGCGTCACCGAATGGGACCTTCTCCGGCAATGTCTTTTTGTCGGCGAATACACAGTTCTTGTTTCTCGAGGGGATCGAGACGGCGAATACGACAACGCGGGTCGTCGGGTTCGCCGGCAAGCCGAGCAGTTCCATCCCGACGACCGGCGCAAGTTTTTACGCGTTGCAGGATGATTTTGGCCTGAATTCAACAGTACCCTTTTTGCGCCAACCCGACGTGGCGGGAATCACCGTACCTGAAGCGGAAGGGGCCGCGGATGCTGCGATCTATTGGGACATCTCGGGGTCCAGCACCGCGCAGCGTTCGTTTGGATTTCGCACCATTTCTATTACCGGCCAGGGGACGTCGCAGAAATCGGTTATTTCGCTGGGCGGCGGACGGGTTCTCCTTGATTCGCAGAACCGGCCATTTATCAGCGGTGGGGCGATCGCGATGGCGCGCCAATCGGTGAGCGGTCTACCCACCATCACGGATTCGGACCTATCCACCGCTGATGACGGGCTGGGGAACGATTTTTTTGGCCCGAGCGGCTCTCACTTCGTGCTGGAAAGCGCACAGGTCAACTTGAGCGACACCACCCTCACGAACACTGGGGCGAAGCGTTTCAATCCCGGAGGGGCGACCCAAACGACAAGCTTTTTTCCGACGGTCGTCGCCTTGCCCGCGACATCGACGCTTGCAACGCGGAGCACCCGAACCATGGGTGGGTACCTCGGCGGCGCGTATCAAAACGAAGTCTCAGGCTCGCTTTTGACGACCACCATGTTTCAGGGGCAGAACGGCAATAGTTTTGATGCGTTGCTCAAGACAAATGCTGCCGCGAACAAAGTGCAAGGTACGTTCAAATTTACCAATGCGTTCGGTAGCGGCCCGGCTTTTCAGGTGAACTTTGGTGATAAAGACAGCGCGTTTGGTGATGGCAGCACGACGGGCGGCGACAGCATCTTTATCGACGATACCTTCATCACCGCGGGGGATCAGGACGGTGGCGGCAGCGTGACCATTAACTCTGTGGCGCAAAACGACTCGAGCATTGCTTTCGTTAGCGTGTCGTCCTCGACTGAATTCTCGTCGGGGTTCTTGCCTAGCGGTGTGTCGACGTGTGCCTGCAAGTATTTGAACTGGGGGTTCTGGGGCGGCAAGGTCGCCAATTCGTCGACCAGCTCTTCTGAAATGATTCATCTGGCCAACTATGTAGTCGGCGAGATTGCCGGGTTTGCAGCGATCAACGCACTACAAGGTACGGCAACTTATAGCGGACACGCGATTGGCACGGTGTTCACGAGTAGCCAAGTGTATCAAGCTATCGGGGGACTTTCGGCGACGGTCAATTTCGACAATACGTCTGCAAGCACCTTCAACATTTCGAACTTCGATGGCGCGAATTATTCCGGGACGGGGCTAGCCATCACCGCAGACGGCACGCGGCACAAATTCTCGGGATCAATTTCGGGTGCCGGGCGTACCGGGGGCTATACGGGCTCGTTTATGTCCGGCGGCGGTGACGTGGCCGCGGAGATGGGCGGTCAGTTCAAAGTGGACGGCGGTGGTTATAGCGCCGTCGGGGTGTTTGCCGCCGCAAAGTAGCGCCTCACAGAGCGAGCCGGGTCCGCATTCCTGACCTGGGTTCTCAGCCAGCGATAGACTGTCGCGGCCCCTAGCGAATATCGGTCATCCCGAAAACCGGCTACAAGATAGCCTTGCAAACCGTGCTGAAAGATGGGTAAACGGCGACGATATTCACCGTGACATCCGGTCGCGCCGCAACGGTGCTGCCGATTCGTCCTAACCCTGATACCTTCCCGCGATGACTCAGACGATGGCTCTCTTCCCCGGACAATCCCGGGGCTTTGCGCGCTCCCAGGCGCCAGTGGGCTGGTGGCTTGTCGCCATGTGTGCCCTGGTTTTTGGAATGATCGTTTTGGGCGGCGTGACACGGCTCACGGATTCCGGGCTGTCGATCGTCGATTGGCGGCCCCTGATGGGTATCTTACCGCCGCTCAATGAGGCGGCCTGGATCGAGGTCTTTGAGCGCTATCGCGCCTTCCCCGAGTACCAAAAGATCAATGCCGGGATGTCGTTGGGCGAATTCAAATCGATTTTCTGGTTCGAATATGCCCATCGCCTGTTGGGCCGGGTTGTCGGAGTGGCGTTTCTGCTGCCGTTCTTGTTTTTTGCCCTGACCAAGCGGATTAGTGGCGCGATGATCCCGCGCATGGTGGTGCTTTTCGTCCTGGGTGGTCTGCAAGGATTGCTTGGATGGTTCATGGTGCAAAGCGGCCTTGTCGATCGACCGGACGTTAGCCAGTACCGGCTGACCGCCCACCTCGGGTTGGCAGTGTTGATCTATGGCTACATGCTTTGGATCGCCCTCTCCTACCTCACGCCGACATCGGGCATGACAAAAAACGCCGCGGCGGCTGCGGGACTTCGCATTTTGGTGCCCTGGATATTTTTTGTGATTCTGTCGGGCGGGTTTGTTGCCGGGACCGATGCTGGCCTCACCTACAACACCTTTCCCCTGATGGACGGGCGTTGGGTGCCACTTGGTTTGTTCGATCAGGTGCCAACCTTGATTAACTTCTTTGAGAACACCATCACCATCCAGTTCACGCACCGGGTGCTCGGTATCGCGACCGTCACGGCGGTGATTCTGTTCTGGCTCGCGCATCGATGGATCGCCGTTGACGAGCGATTGGGGTGGTGGATCAATACGCTAGCCCTCGTCGCGATCGCTCAAGTTCTGATCGGCATTGCGACTTTGATTTTCGTCGTCCCGATCCCGCTTGCTGCGGCGCATCAGGCCGGCGGTATGGTTCTCTTCACAACGGCCATTCTGACTTTGCATGCTACCCGCCGAGCTGGGCGATGAGTGCGCCCTGTTTCGTGTATGTCACCACGAAGGACCGCGCTGAAGCGTGTGAGATCGGCCGGACGCTGGTCGAGGCACGCCTTGTGGCTTGTGCCAACGTCTTTGATCCGGTGACGTCCATCTATTGGTGGGAGGGCGCCGTGCAAGAAGATGCGGAGGCCGTCTTGGTTATGAAAACCCAGGCGGACTTGGTGGCAGCCCTAACCGAGCGCGTCAAAGAGATTCACTCCTACGATTGCCCTTGTGTTGTCGCGCTTCCGATCGAGGGCGGCAATCCGGCCTATCTTGATTGGATTGGCGAGGAAACGTCGGCGGTACCGTCGCAGCAGAAAAAATGACGGCTACAGCGCCATCGGCTGGTCGCGACACGCGGATCGCGCTTGCCGTGTCCAGTGTCGCGCATACCTTCGCCCACATGTTCGTGCTGCTCTACGCGACGGTGGTGCTGGTCATCGAAACCGAATTTGGCTTTTCCTATGCCGATCTTCAGTGGTTGGCGGTGCCGGGTTTCGTGATGTTCGGGGTTGCCGCATTGCCTGCTGGCTGGCTCGGCGACCGATGGAGCGCGCCCGGGATGATGGCGGTGTTTTTCTTCGGCGTTGGCGGTGCGGCGGTTGTAACCGGACTGGCCGATACGCGGCTCGGTTTGCTGATCGGTCTCACTGCCATTGGCACGTTCGCGGCGATCTACCATCCCGTGGGGATCTCATGGTTGGTACGTAATGCAGCCAATCCAGGCCGTGCGCTGGGCATTAATGGCGTCTTTGGCAGTATGGGAACGGCCGGGGCCGCGCTTGTCGCTGGGGTGCTCGCGGAGTTTTTCGGGTGGCGGGCCGCGTTCTTGGTGCCCGGGATCATCTCTATTGCGGTGGGGGCCGGGTTTGTTGCCCTGATTGCGCGCGGTGCTGTCGATGAATCGCGGGGCAACGCGCAGAGTGCCGCGCCGGCGACCCCGGCACGTGATGTTCGTCGCGCGTTCCTCGCCCTGTTCGCGACGGTCATTGCCGTTGGATTGATCTTTCAGAGCACGTCTGTCGCCATGCCCAAGATATTTGCCGATCGGTTGGTCGCCGATGGGGGTGCATTGGCCGCAGGCTCACTCGTCGCCTTGGTCTACGCGATTTCTGCGGCGACGCAGTTGATCGGTGGCGAGTTGGCCGACCGCTTCTCGCTAAAGCGGGTCTACATGTGGACGCAAATTCTTCAGATACCGGTCATCCTGATCGCCTTCCTCACGTTCAATTACGGCTTGATGGTGTTGGCGATCGCGATGGTCGGACTCAACGTGGCAGGGCAACCGGCTGAGAATGCGTTGTTGGCGCGGTACACGCCGCTTGCCTGGCGCGGTCGCATGTTCGGGGTGAAGTTCGTGCTGACGCTTGGCGTCAGCACGCTGGGCGTGGCTCTAGTCCCGGCCATAGCGGATTGGACGGGGTCTCTCGACTTGCTATTCATCGCGCTGGCGTTGTTCGCTGGCAGCGCCGGGATAACCGCGAGCCTCCTGCCGTCTGATCGGGCGCCGGCGAGAGTTGGGGACCCGGTGGTCACAGACGACGGCGACTAAGCTCGCCCATGCTTCAGATATTTCTGCTCGTCCTCGCGGTCTTCATTCCGATCGCTATCGGCTACGGCATCAAACGCGCGGCGTTTCTACCGGACACGTTCTGGGCACCGGCGGAGAAGTTAACGTTCTACGTGCTGTTGCCGGCATTGGTGATTGACGCAATTGCCACAGGGCATCTGAACGAACTCGACGCAGGTCCTATGGTCTTGACGGTTGCAGCGACCCTCGCTGCGGCCACAACTCTTCTCGTCGCTGCACGTCGTGTTTTCCGTATTGAGCCGAGCGCTTTCGGGAGCATCTTTCATGGGGTCGTGCGACCAAACGGCTATATGGGGATCGCGACTTGTCTGGCGGTGTTGGGCCCCGACGCGCTAGCGCAAGTTTCGATCGTTATCGCGGTTTGGATTCCGGCAGGGTTGGTTTTAGCGGTCTATATGTTTGCCCGTAGCGGTGACCAGTCGGCTGGGTTGCGGCACGCCTTACGGCAAGTGGTCCGCAACCCGCTGATCCTCAGTGTCATTATTGGACTGATTTTGAATGCACTCGGCGCGGGGCCGTTTCTCGACGAGTTCACTGCACTCGAGGTGATCGGCCGGGCGGCACTGCCGATCGGCCTCTTCGCCGTGGGAGCGGGCGTCGACCTGGCCGCGGCGCGTGCTGCGGGCCACCAAGTTCTGACAACGTCGGCGTTGAGCCTTGTCGGCCTGCCGGTGCTGGTGGCGGCCCTGGCGATACTGTTTGGTGTCGAGCCCGTTGGCGCCGCTGCACTGATCCTTTATGCGGCGATGCCCACATCGTCGTCCGGTTTCATTATGGCGCAACGCATGAATGCGGACGCACCCTTGATGGCGGGGCTCATCACATTTCAGACGGCGGTGTCGCTGGTGACGATCACCGCCGTCGCGATCTTGGTGTCTGCCTGATTAGACTTTTGCGAGCGCTTGATCGAGATCTCGAATAATGTCGTCGACGCTCTCAATGCCGACCGATAGCCGCACCACGTCAGGACCCGCACCAGCAGCAATCAGTTCAGCCTCTTCGAGTTGGCGATGGGTGGTTGAGGCCGGGTGAATAATCAGGCTGCGCGTATCGCCGATGTTGGCGAGATGCGAAAACAATTCCACATTTTCAACCAATGTGACGCCGGACTCGAACCCGCCTTTGACACCGAAGGTGAACACGGCACCGGCCCCCCGAGGCAGATACTTCTGGCCCAAATCATAGTACGGACTGGATTTCAGGCCGGCATATGACACCCATTCGACCTTCGCGTGACTTTCGAGAAATTCCGCGACCTTGAGGGCGTTGTCGCAGTGGCGTTCCATGCGCAGCGGCAAGGTCTCGATGCCGTTCAGAATGTAGAACGCATTGGTCGGGCTGAGGGCCGGGCCGAGATCCCGCAGTGAGAGGGCGCGAATCGCCACCGAGTAGGCCATGTCGCCGAAGGTCTCGAAGAACTTGAGGCCGTGATAGGACGGGTTGGGTTGAGTGAGTGTGGGGTATTTGTCGTTCTGGGCCCAATCGAATTGGCCCGATTCGACGATCATCCCGCCCAGCGAGTTGCCGTGACCGCCGAGGAATTTTGTCAGGGAATGAACCGCGATATCGGCGCCCCACTCGAAGGGTCGGCAAAGGAACGGCGTCGCGAGCGTGTTGTCGACAATCAAGGGAATTCCGGCCTCATGGGCGACTGCCGCAACGGCCTCCATGTCGACCACCACACCGCCCGGGTTCGCCAGGTTTTCGATGAAGATCGCCTTGGTGTTGGGCTTCATTGCGTCACGGAAATTCTGCACGTTGGTGGCGTCGACTGTGGTGCAGTCCCAGCCAAACTTTTTGAAGGCTTGGCCAAATTGGGTGAGCGACCCGCCATAGAGTTGCTTGGCGGCGATGAAGTGGTCGCCCGCTTCCATCAACACATGAAAGGCCATCATTTGGGCGCTATGGCCCGAGGCGGCGGCGACGGCACCGCGGCCGCCTTCCAGGCCGGCCAAGCGCTGTTCCAACACAGCGACGGTCGGGTTCGTGAGCCGGGTGTAGATGTTGCCGAAGGCCTGCAGGTTGAACAGCGATGCCGCGTGATCGACATCATCAAAGACGAAGGACGTCGTTTGGTGGATCGGTGTTGCCCGAGAGCCCGTCACCGGGTCGGGGGAAGCGCCAGCATGAACCGCGAGCGTTTCAATACCGTAGGGGTTGGTTTCGTCAGTCATTCTCTTTTTCCTTTAGAGTTTTGCGCGGCGTTTGCTGCTGATCACGCCGGTGTTGATTCCCATCCATCCGATTTCACGCGATAGACGACCGAATTCGATTTTTGGACATCGGTTCATGACGACTTTGAGGCCGGCTGCTTCGGCCCGCGCCGCGGCGGCGTCGTTACGCACACCCAGCTGCATCCATAGAATCTTGGCGCCGACGGCAATGGCCTCATCGGCAACCGCGCCGGCGGCCTCGGAATTTCGGAAGACATCGACCATGTCGATCTTTTCCGGGATATCGGCGAGGGTGCCATAGACCGTTTCGCCGAGAATTTCGTTGCCGGCCTCGCGCGGGTTTACCGGGATCACTCGGAAGCTCTTGCGCTGCAAATACTTCATCGCGAAATAGCTGGGGCGATTCCAGTTCGAACTCGCGCCGACCATCGCGATGGTCTTGGTCTGACGCAGGATCTCGCGAATGTAGTCATCACTGTAGCGCTCGTGATCCATTACGAATCACTCCATGTTGGATCGCGTTTCTCGATGAACGCATCGATGCCTTCTTCGGCGTCGTTTTGCAGCATGTTTTCCGTCATCACCCGCGAGGCATAATCGTAGGCAGCTGAAAGGTCCATCTCGCGCTGGCGATAGAACGCTTCTTTGCCGATCCTTACGGTGGCGTGGGATTTGGAAGCAATCTGTCGGGCCAGTGAGTCGACCTCAGCGTCCAGCACCGCATCCGCCACGACACGGTTCACCAGACCCATCCGGGCAGCGTCCGTGGCCTGGTACAGATCGCCGGTCAGGAGCATCTCCATCGCGTGTTTGGGCACGATGTTCCGGGTCAACGCCACCATGGGGGTCGAACAGAACAACCCGATGTTGACCCCAGGGGTCGCAAATCGCGCCGATTCCGCTGCGACCGCGAGGTCGCACGTCGCCACCAATTGGCATCCCGCGGCGGAGGCTGGGCCATGGACCCGCGCAATGACCGGCTGGGGTAGGGCGACGATGGTCTGCATTAGGCGGCTACATTGGGCGAATAGAGCGTCATAGGCGTCCCGCTGGGCCTCTGCTCGGATCTCCTTGAGGTCATGGCCCGCGCAAAACGCCCTCCCGGCGCCGCCCAGGACCACCACCCGAGCCGAGCTTTGCGCGGTCTTGTCCAATTCGTCCTGCAATGCCGTCATAAGGGTGCGGCTCAGGCTGTTGCGTGCTTTGGGCCGGTTCAGCGTCAAGCGCACCACGCCATCGGTCTCATCACGGAGAACCAGAGCGTCGCTGGGGCTGGTGGCGGCGGAGGTCATAAGGGTCTTGCGTGCTCCGGGCGGATAGGGAAGGCTCTTTCGATATGGCGCGGTATTCAGTTACCGCACCGCTAAGTCTATGAAATCTTGTGCGAAATCGTTGACATCTGCAAATTCGACGGCATACTCGCGCGCCATTGCGGGGGATCCCGCCAAAGGACGCTAAGACTATGAAGACCTACTCTGCAAAACAAAGCGAAGTCCAGAAGAAGTGGTATCTGATTGACGCCGAAGGCCTGATTTTGGGCCGGATGGCATCTGTCATCGTCGACCGTCTTCGGGGCAAGCACAAGCCGATGTACACCCCGCACGTCGATTGCGGCGATAACATTATCGTCGTCAACGCAGACAAAGTGCGGCTGACCGGGCGCAAGCTCGAGAAAAAGATCTACTACCGGCATACCGGGTATCCCGGTGGCATCAAGCAGCGGACCGCGGGTGAGATCCTCGAGGGCGGCCAGCCAGAGCGAGCAGTCATCATGGCGGTGCAGCGCATGCTCCCGAAAGAGAGCCCGCTGGCACGAAAGCAACTCGGTCACCTCAAGGTTTATGCCGGCGCGGAACATCCGCATGAAGCGCAAAACCCAGAAGTGTTGGACGTTGCTGCAATGAATTCCAAGAACAATAGGGCTGCCTAATTATGGCCGACGAAAGACAATCCCTTTCCGACCTCAAGACGCTCACAGACGCCGCGGGGGCGACCCCCGAGGCGGCCGCCGCACCGGAGGCCGTGGAAATCGAAGAAGCCGCACCGGCGGAACCGCAGATCGATCCGCAAGGCCGGTCCTACGCGACCGGACGGCGTAAGGATGCTGTTGCCCGGGTTTGGATCAAGCCGGGTGCCGGTCGCGTCACGATTAACGGCAAAGAGAATGAAGTCTATTTTGCTCGGCCTGTTTTGCGGATGATCATCAATCAGCCGATGGCGACGGCCGGGCGCGAAGGTCAGTATGACGTGATCTGCACGGTGACAGGTGGCGGGCTATCTGGTCAGGCTGGGGCGGTTCGTCACGGCATTAGCCAGGCGCTGACCCGTTACGAACCGACGCTCCGACCGGTCTTGAAAAAGAACGGCTTCTTGACCCGCGACAGCCGCGTGGTCGAGCGTAAGAAGTACGGTAAGGCCAAAGCCCGACGTAGCTTCCAGTTCTCAAAACGTTAAACCGTCAGCTTTTCGAATATTTGAGGGGCGTCTTGACGGACGCCCCTTTTTTATGGGCATTTGATGCCCGACGTGGGAGACACACATGTCACACGAAGGAAAAAAGATGCGGGTCGGTATCCTTGGCGCTAGTGGTTACACCGGTGCTGAATTGGTCCGTCTGCTCTACAACCACCCCGATGTAGAAATTGTTCTGCTGACGGCGGATCGGCACGCCGGTAAGCCGCTCAGCGAGGTCTTTCCTCATTTGTTCGGGCTCGACTTGCCCAACCTGATCAAGATCGATGAGGTTGAATGGGCCGGTGTTGAAACGGACATCATTTTTTGTGCGCTGCCGCACGGCACGACGCAGGAAATTGTCGCCGGGTTATTGCACCACACCGGTCATGACGTGGTCGATGAACTCATCGAGGAACGGCGCGAGGATTTGATCGCGAGTATTCCCGAAGGCGTGCGGGTCATCGATTTGTCCGCGGACTTCAGAATAGAAAACGGCGATACCTACAACGAGTGGTACGGGCATCCGCACCGCGCGCCGGATCTCCAAGCGCAGGCGGTGTACGGCCTGACGGAGTTTGCGCGGGACGACATTGCCCAAGCGCGGTTGGTCGCGTGTCCAGGGTGTTACCCCTCAAGTGCCTTATTGCCGTTGGTCCCCTTGGTGGCGGCCGGTCAAATCGATCCTGACGACATCATCATCGATGCCAAATCTGGTGTGACTGGCGCGGGGCGTGCGGCCAAGGAAGCCAACTTGTTTGGCGAGGTTGCGGAGGGCATCCATGCCTACGCGGTGTCCGGCCATCGTCATGGTCCGGAGATCGAGCAAGAACTCGCACGAGTTGCCGGTCGGTCGCTCACGGTCAACTTCACGCCGCATTTGGTGCCGATGAATCGGGGCATCTTGTCGACGATCTATGTGCGGCTCGCGGGCGGCGCGACGGCGGCGGATCTGCGGGCTACCTTGGTCGATCGGTACAACGATGAGCCGTTTGTCTGGGTTGTGCCGGAGGGTACGGCACCGGCGACGCGTCACGTCCGGGGCTCGAACCACAGTCTCATCGGGGTATTCGAAGACCGGGTCAAAGGCCGAGCCGTGGTGGTGTCGGTGCTCGACAATTTGGTCAAAGGGGCGTCCGGCCAAGCTGTGCAGAACATGAACGTGATGTGTCAGTTGCCAGAAACGCGGGCGCTGGAGCAGCGCCCGATGTTTCCCTGATCGATCCCATGAGTACGAGCGGAATTGTCCTGCCTTATCGCGGTGTCGAACCGCGCATTGCGCCCGACGTCTTTTTGGCGCCGGGAGCTTGTGTGATTGGCGACGTGGAGATCGGCGAGGGCGCCAACATCTGGTTTCAGTGCGCCGTGCGGGGTGATGTGAACTCAATTCGCATTGGCGCGCGCACCAACCTGCAAGATGGCACCATTGTTCATGTCAGCCGACGCGACAATGGGCAGGCGGAAATCGAGGAGGACGTTACCGTTGGGCACAAGGTGCTGTTGCATGCCTGTCGGCTTCATGCCCGCAGCTTTGTCGGGATGGGGGCCACGGTGATGGACGACGCCGAGGTCGAAACGGACGCCATGTTGGCGGCGGGGGCGTTGCTAACACCACGCAAACGGGTTCCGAGCGGCGCTTTGTGGGCCGGTCGGCCGGCGGTGCATATGCGTGACCTTACGCCGGAGGAGATCGCGTATAATACCGGGACGGCAGCGCATTACAGTCGAATGGCGGCCGAGTACCGTGAGGCGCTCGGCCTGCGGATGAGCGACACGGTGTCGGTGTAGAACGAAACAAGAGGGCGGTTCAGGCTTTGACATTGCGGCGGCGGATAGGCGCAACGCTAAATTCACGCAAGCGCTATGGCTTTCTCATGGCGCTCGGCGTTCTGACCGCCTGTGCGCCTGTTTTGCCAGCCAAGACACTTTTTATCGCAGCGCGAGAAACAACGTCCAACGAGCTCTTGGTCGGGACCTTCGAAACGGTCTACGGCGAGCCCACATCGTCGATTACACTTTTTGGCGTCGCTGATCGCACCGAGTGCCGAGGCATTACAGGCGTTGGCGGTATCGACCGCGTGGCGCCGGGCACTACCACACGCCTGATGATGAAGTGCGAGGACGGTCGGTTCATTCAAGGCGAGCTGACCTACGAGCGCTTTGACCGCGGCGCGGGTGTGGCCGAAGACACCGGAGATCGCTTCTACCAACTGGTGTTCGGTCGCCTGAAGCTTTCGGAAGAGAACTTGCGGCAAGAGTTCGCGTTGCTGCCGCCACCACCAGCACGGCCGGAACCGCTTGAACGAATCCCAGCTTCGTTGCCGCCCGATCAAGCGCCGGCTGAGGAGGACGAAGCCCCGACGGCACCGCCGGCGATTCCGCAGGAGGATGTCGATGTTGACGCCTTGCCCCCTGAAGAGGATGACGATGATCCGTTTGCCGGGATTTTGTCGGATGATGATGGTGATGACGCGGGGCCACTGGCGCCTGAATGTGAGGGCGGCGTTGTTGAAGGCGAGTGTCTCGACGACTTCGATCTAGAAGAGTTCGATAGTGACGATGTCGAGAATTTCCTTCGCGACGAAGATGAGCCCGGCGACGAAATCGAAACCTAGGTTCTAATCGTCGATCGCCTTCTTCACGTAAGACCCAGGCGCGTCCTCAATCGGCTTCATCGGACCCTTGCTCGGATCGCGGGCCGGCATTTTGTTGCCCGATCGTTTGGCAAGCCATTTCGCCCAATCGGGCCACCACGATCCTTCATTCTCTTTTGCACTTGATAACCAGACTTCGGGGTCTTTCGGCAAGCTATCGTTGGTCCAGTGCCCGTACTTGGTCTTGCCCGGCGGACTGACGACGCCAGCGACATGACCAGACTGCGCCAAAACAAACCGCTTCGCACCGCCGATGATCTGCGGCAGCCGATAGCAAGACTTCCACGGCGCGATGTGGTCTTCCTTAGTGGAGAGGATATAGGTCGGTACATCAATGGTACTTAGGTCGATGGGCACGCCATTCATTTCCAGGCCGCCCGGCTTTGCCAGGAGATTTTTCAGGTACATGTTGCGCAGGTAATACGTGTGCATAGCCTGCGGCATATTTGTCCAGTCGGCGTTCCAGAACAGCAGGTCAAAGGGGATGGGGTCTTTGCCAAGAAGATAATTGTTCACGACAAACGACCAGATCAGATCGTTCGCCCGCATCATATTGAACGCTGCGGCCATGCGCCGGCCGTCCAAGACGCCGCTCTCACCCATGTGCTCGTCGAGCAGCTTGAGCTGTTCTTCGTCGATAAAGACACGCAAGTCGCCTGCCTCGGCGAAATCGACGAGGGCGGTCAAGAATGTCGCGGCGTTCACGCGATCATCCCCCCGCGCCTTGAGAACCGCGAGCGTTGTCGCGAGGAGAGTGCCGCCGACGCAGTATCCCACCACATTCAGTTTGGGTTGTCCTGTGGCCTTTAGTGTCGCGTCCATGGCCTCCAGGAGGCCTTCGTTCATGTAATCCTCAAATGAGGTGTCAGCAAAACTCTGGTCGGGATTGACCCAGGAAATCACGAACACGGTGAAGCCTTGGGACACCGCCCAAGCGATGAACGAGTTCTCCGGCTTGAGATCCAAGATGTAGTACTTGTTGATCCAAGGGGGGCAGATCAGAAGCGGTATGTCATAGGTCTCGGTCGTTGTCGGCGTGTATTGGATGAGCTGGAAGAGGCGGCTCTGAAAAACGACCTTGCCGGGCGTTGAGGCCAGATTGCGACCTACCTCAAAGGCATCCAAGTCGGTTTGGCTGATCCCTTTTCCACCCTCGAGGTCGCTGATCAGATTGTCGAGGCCGGCGACCAAGTTCTCGCCTTGGGTCTCAAGCGTCGTTCGAATCACTTCAGGATTGGTGTGGAAGAAATTGGTCGGCGACATCGCGTCGACAAATTGGCGCGTGTAAAAATCGACCTTGTGGCGCGTTGCGTCGTCTAGACCATCGACCTCGCCGACGGTTTTCTGCAGCCAACGTGAGGTAATGAGATAGGACTGCTTCATGAGGTCGAAGACCTGGTTCTCAGTCCAGGTTGCATCTTTGAAGCGTCGGTCGCCCTTCTCAGGGGCGGCGAGCGGCGTTGCGGCCTCGCCCTGCGCGGCCGTCTGCCAGAGTTCGGCATATTGTTGCCAAAGCGCGGTCTGGGCCTCGGCGAGCTGCTGAGGATTGGACCACATCTGGCTGGTCATTTTCAGAAAGGCATTGCCCACCGATGACGGATCAAAAGGCACCTTCTCGGGCTCGCCCAGCCGCTGCATATAGGCCTGAAACAGGCGCTGCCACTGGGCCCCGAGCTTTTGCATATTCTCGCCGAGGGCGACCGCCGCGTCGTCTGGTCCAAGGTCCTTTGGTTGATCGGCCATCAGAAAATCTTTTATGATGTTGCCCGAAGCCTTTGAAAACTATGGTTTGTTGGACTTCTAGGGTCGCGCCTGGGACAAAGCAATTGATCTGCGTCCAGTGCCGTATAGGCTGCGACCTCGCTTGAGCCGGAGATATAGAGGACCTGGGACATGAATCAACACCAGAAGTCGACCGACGGGTCGAAGTCTAGAGGATTGCGCCCGGTTGCGCTTGTCATCGTTCTGGCAAGTGTCCTCGCGGCTTGTTCATCTGTACCCGACTGGGCCAACCCGGCTCGGGTTTACGATCGCGTCAGTGGTGTGTTCACCGGCGATGGGGATGATGCCGCCTTTCCAACGGCGAGCGACGTTCCGGATCGACCGGAGACGACGAGCGCTGAAGACCGTCGCCAAACGGCGCAAGGCCTTGTCGCGGATCGTGAAAACGCTCAATACACCGATGAAGAGATCCGCCGCGACGAGCCGGCTCAGGTTGCTGCGGTTGCCCCGGCGCCTCGCCCGGCGCCACCACCCCGGCCGGAACGGGTGACGACAGAAGAAGCTGCGCCCGCCCCGACACCCGCGCCGGCGCCACAGACAACCCCGACTCCCGCTGCGCCCCAAGTCGCGCAAGCACCGGCTCGGCCCAGCCTTCTTGAATCGCGCCGCGTGGCGCCGCGCGGCACCGCCTCGACGTCTGCCGCAGAGGATTCACTCGACGCGCGACGGACCATCACTTCGGGTCGGACTACGCCGCCTGCGACGACGGCGGCGCCAGAGCGCACGACACCTCGTATCGTCGAGAGGCGTGCCCCGGCGCCTGCGGCGGCCCCGACTGCGCCGGTTACCGTGGCGCAGGCGCCCGCTGTACCTGCTCCTGCACCCGCACCCGCACCCGCCCCCGTTGCGGC
>Ga0055584_100000850_pt1 | contig 29414 bp, 26 predicted proteins | sample OSDHelmetaG_FD_58716 | JGI IMG/M metagenome (GOLD analysis project Ga0055584, IMG submission 58716) | Pelagic marine sediment microbial communities from the LTER site Helgoland, North Sea, for post-phytoplankton bloom and carbon turnover... | ecosystem: Environmental > Aquatic > Marine >... | reverse complement strand
GTTCGTTGTCTTAAGGATTGACCCTTTGATAAGCGCAGCGATTTGACACTTTGACACTTTAACCTGCCATCCCTTTAGGGTGGCAGGAATTACTACCGCGTCAGCGGTCGAGTTTATAATGAATAAGTAGAGGGCTGGCTATTATCTCATGGCATATGAGATTAACCTGTAAATGTTGGAGAAATATAATGCCCTACCCCCGTCTAAGAATGCTTTTAGGTTTATGTTCATAATCCCTGCTTTCGACCTACTTTTACTTTGTCAAAATTTGTCGCCATAACTGGTTTCTATTCCCAAGACTAAGGTGTACAGCAAACTACTTAAGTCTACCATAATTTTATTTCCTTTGTGGACTAAATAACAAGGGACTTAATAAGACATATACTGCTTGCACAGGTATTACTACTATTCCTTTCATTATCAATCTACGGTCAGGGATTATTAGAAGCTGGAATCATCGAGGCAGATACTATAATCGGCAATGGTTCATATATAACTGGTATCCAATTAGATGCTCAGAATCTAAGTGTATCAAAAAATGGAGATACTCTGCATATATCAGAGGGCAACTGGGTACTAATCCCGGGCATTAGTTCAGCTAATAGTGGGAATGCTCCGAACATTCCCGCCATTTGCGATTATAAAATCAATGACATTTTGATATTCCATCTATATGATTCTCTTTAGTTAAGTTAAAAGATAAGTGATTACAGGCTCTTATATTGCCGATATGACCTTGCACCAGCGTTTGTTGTTCATTTTTTTGGTCAGATTATTAGGGCTAAACACTAAAAAATATGTAATCTTTTGCATACAGTATTGTATACATATAAAATGCATTTTTATAATATACTGAATATCAACTATTTAATCATATTTCATTGAGTCCCGTCCAGACCGCTTAAAGCCTCAGCAATTTTGCTGAGGCTTTTTGCATTGTCATATGATGAAGAATTCATCAGTTTTCAAAAACTCTTTACACTTTCTAAGATAAAATTGTAATAGCTTCTGGGTATTACTACCTTCGCCTATCACCTTTGACTGAGGCTATGGTATTTTTAGAATTTGAAGAACCTATTGAGAAACTCTACGGACAGCTAGAGAAAATAATGGATGTCGCCGATCAAGGCGAGATAGATGTCCAAGACAAGATTAGTGAGATTGAGTCTAAAATCCGCAATAAAAGAAAAGAGATATATGCTGGCCTTAATGGGTGGCAAAAAGTCCAATTATCTCGACATCCTGAAAGACCATATACGCTCTACTACATTAATCAAATATGTAAATCTTTCACAGAAATTCATGGTGATAGATATTTTGGTGATGATAAAGCTATTGTTGGCGGTTTAGGGAAAATAGATGGGCAATCTGTTGTCATTTTAGGGCATCAGAAAGGAGTGAATACCAAGATGAGGCAGTATCGAAATTTTGGCATGGCTAATCCTGAAGGGTATCGAAAAGCCTTAAGACTTATGAAGTTAGCCGAGAAGTTTGATTTGCCTGTGATCTGTCTGATTGATACTCCCGGAGCATTTCCTGGTATTGAAGCTGAAGAAAGAGGACAAGCTGAGGCAATTGCTAGAAACCTCGTAGAAATGGCACAGCTTAAAGTGCCTATCATATGTTATATCATAGGAGAAGGTGCTTCTGGTGGAGCTATTGGAATAGGTCTAGGTGATAGGGTTTATATGTTAGAGTTTACCTGGTATTCAGTGATTTCTCCTGAGTCATGCTCATCTATATTGTGGAGAAATTGGGATCATAAAGCTGAAGCTGCAGAGCAATTAAAATTGACATCTGAAGATATGTTGGGTTTTGGATTAATAGATGGAGTTATCTCTGAACCAAATGGCGGTGCACATTCGAACCCCGAAAAAATGGCCAAACTTCTGAAAAAGCAAATCAAGAAAGACATTGCTGAACTTTCCGAGGTAACTGTTAAAAAACGAATAGATACTCGGTTGAAGAAATACAATAGTATGGGCCGATTCAAAACTAAATAGTTCTAAAAATTTAAATTTTCATAGTGGGAGATAGAAGATTCATCGGTACAGGTGTGGCTCTGATTACGCCTTTCAAAAATGGAAATGTTGATTTTGATGGCTTAGAAAAAATAATTAATCACGTCATTGAAGGAGGTGCAGATTATTTAGTGATGCTTGGGTCTACAGGTGAAACGGCTACTTTGAACAATCATGAGGCTAAAGAAATCTTAGATTTCACTATAGGAGTGAATAGAAAGAGGGTTCCAATTGTTGCTGGAAACTTTACTGGTAACAATACAATAGAGCTTTCAAAAAGAATAAGTGAATACAATTTTGATGGAATCGATGCGATTCTTTCTTCTAGTCCTGGATATGTAAAACCGACTCAAGAGGGAATCTTTATGCACTATATGGCAATGGAAGAGGTATCTCCTGTACCTATTATTATATATAATGTGCCAGGAAGAACTCAATCTAATATCACTTGGAATACAACAGTGAGATTGGCGAATGCTAGTGAAAAATTTATTGGTATCAAAGAAGCCACGGGTGATCTAATACAAACAACTAGAATAGTCAAGAATAAACCTGACCACTTTTTTGTCGTATCAGGTGATGATGAGATTGTGATACCAATGATTTCAGTAGGTGGAGAAGGAGTAATATCCGTTATTGGGAATGCATTACCCTCTGAGTTCTCAAAATTGATAAAAGCCGCTTTGTCAGAGGACTATGTGGAGTCGAGAAGAATTAATAATCACATTTATGATCTACATAAGTGGTTATATATTGAAGGCAATCCTGTGGGTATAAAATCTGCAATGCAGATACTTGGATTTTGTAGTAATGAGGTTAGACTTCCACTTCATTCTATGTCATCTGAAAATATGAAGCACTTAGAAAAAGCATTAAAAGCCATTTTGTAAAATTGGCATCTAATAATACTGCATAGTTCGATAAGGATACCTTTTTTGATAGGCTGCTATTATTTTTTCTTTTACCAAAGCTCTAAAAGCTTCCATATTCTCTTTCTTCAAAGCAGAAATCATAATAACTTCACAGTCATACTGATTCATCAGTTTTTCTTTCATTTCTCCCCTCAAGTCCGTTTTTATTTCTTCTTCAAGCAATTCGTCAAATTGTCTTTTTTCAAATAAATCTACCTTATTTAATACTAGTATGGTGGGCTTATCATAAGCTTCCAGATCTTTTAATGTTTGCATCACAGTATTTATATGATCTTCATATTGGTGATGTGAAATATCAACGACATGAAGAAGTATATCACTTTCTCTTACTTCATCTAAAGTGGACTTAAAGCTTTCAATTAGATGGTGCGGTAGTTTCCTGATGAATCCAACAGTATCCGAAAGTAGAAATGGCATATTCTCGAAGACTACTTTACGTACGGTAGTATCTAAAGTGGCAAAAAGTTTATTCTCTGCAAAAACTTGAGACTTACTCAGAGTATTCATCAGTGTTGACTTTCCTGCGTTGGTATATCCTACCAATGCTACCCTAATTAACTCACCTCTATTTTTTCTCTGCGTTTGGCTTTGGAGATCGATTTTGTCCAATTTTTTACGAAGCAGACTGATTTTGTCTCTTACAATTCGCCTATCTGTTTCTATCTCTTGTTCTCCAGGTCCTCTCATTCCAATACCACCTCGCTGTCTTTCGAGGTGAGTCCATAGACCTCTTAATCTTGGCAATAGATATTTTAGTTGGGCTAACTCTACTTGAGTTTTTGCTTGTGCAGATTGTGCTCTATTTGCAAAAATATCAAGGATTAAAGTACTGCGATCAATGATTTTTCTTTCAAATTGTTTTTCAAGAATATTCGTTTGTTTTCCTGTGAGGTCATCATCAAATATGACCATATCAATATCATTCTCTTTTATAAAATCCTCTATCTCATCTGCTTTTCCTTGACCTATAAATGTCTTAGAACTTGGTCCTCCGCTCATTTTCTGGATGTATCTTTTTATCGTATTTGCCCCAGCGGTAAGGGCCAAAAACTCTAGCTCATCTAGATACTCTTCTATTTGCTCTAATGTCTGATCTTGCCTGACAATTCCTACTAAGACGGCCTTCTCATCTTTTTTCTTAAGTCCTTTTTTGCCTTTTTTTCCTACTTTCCAATCATCTGCCATAAGTGTTTCTTTTTTTCTCTAACCAGTTTTCAGGGTTAAGTTTTTCATATCCTTTCCAGATTTCAAAATGAAGTAAGGATGGTTTTGTTCTAGATTTTGAAATAGTACCAATGACTTGTCCCTCACTTACTTGATCTCCTTTGCTTACAAATATAGTTGCTAAAGTAAAGTATGATGTGAGATAGTCACCATGCTCCAAGATTATCATTTGCCCTTCATTGTTAATTACAGGTGTTTCTTTCACTATTCCCTTGTGTATAGCCTTCACATTTTCTCCTGGTTGTGTCATTATGCCAATGCCATTATTTTCTATCCATACATTCGGAACAATATCATGAGGCTTTTTCCCAAACTGCTCTATTACAAAGCCGTATTCTACCGGCCAAGGAAGGTTTTGTTTTTTAGATGAAAAAGATAGGTTTTTAAGAGCTTCATCATCTATAACTTTGTCTGAATCAACCGAGTTAAGTGAAAATTGTCTTTTTCTTTCATTTTGGATCTTTTGAGAAGTGTTCTTTTTATTGAGCTCTTTTCTTCTTAGTTTTTGCTCCGTTGTTTTCTTTTGTTGCCTAAGATTTTTTATTAGAATAGAGAGTTTACCCTCTTCTTCTTTAAGGTTGAGAAGAAGAAGTTCTAAGTTGTTTTTATTATGTTTTATATCAATGAGTTGTTCGTTGATTTTCTGTTGAATGTCTTGATGTAGTTTTTTTAGATTCTGATATTGTTCTTTTTCTTTAGTAGAAAAATTTTGAAGTTGATGAATATATTTGTATTTCAACCATGCTTTATGAAAGGATTCTGATGAAAACAGCATTAGCCAATCATTTCGTATTAGTTTTTGTCTTAACATCAATTTTAAAACTTCAGCATGTTGTTTTTCTTTATGGGTTAGAGTTTTTGAAATAATATCAACTAACACCCTATTTGAATCTAGGTCCGATTTTAAAATATCATTTTCTTCATTAAGTAAGTCATTCAATTTCTGGGATTGATATATATAAAGTTTAAGCAAATCGTACTCTTCTAATTTATCTTGACCACTAAGATTATGTATTGCAGTTTTAGTAATATCTAGATCACTTTCTAGGCCTTTTCTATCTGCTACAATAGTTGAATGAGTGCTAAGGGCGTTTTGACAGATACAAAGGTCAATACTGAGTATAGTGGCCAGGAATAGAAAAAGGCAACTTTTTTGGAATATCAACTTCGATATTTGAAAGGTCCACTTCAAGAATTCCTGATTTTAAATGATTTTGATAATAGGTAAGTTTTCTATTTCTATATACACCTAATTCCTTATCGAGTTTTTTTATCTGGACGACCAATTTACGGTTTTGATCAACGGTCATTACATATTCAATTAGGTTTAATTCTTTATCAAATGTATAAACGAGATGGTAAGTTTCATTTCTTCCTTCTATCAAGTGAAATTCGTCTTGAGAGACATAATTTATTGTTGATTCGAGAGGTAAAGGCACATTTCCTGCAATGAATGATTGCAATTCACTAAAAGAAAGTGGTATAGTACTTTTGTTAAACAAGTTTTCAAATAGTCCTTTTTCGTATTTTTTTTCGGTTCTATACAGAATTGTGTAATTATTTGGCTCAATTATTCCACGAGCTCCCTCTATTGATATTTTCTTGAAATTGAACCAAATGATGCTATCATTCACCATTCTAATATTCATTCTTCCACCGCCATTAAGGTCAGATGATTCTAATCTCACCTTTGCTTTTGCTGAATACCAATGATAATCTATAGACGAATCTTTTAATCTTTTGTACAGGTCATTTTTAGGGCTTTGTAATTCAGTTGTTATGGGTTTAGACGTTTTGCATGAAAACAAAAGAGCCAAAATGAGAAGAAAGATTAAATGAAATACTGTATTGTAAAAAGTGAACTTCACTGTGATCCTTTCTTCACCCTTACCATATATTTTCCATCAGAGGTGGTCTTGATAATGGACGGATCACCAATTTGAATTCCTCTCATAAAAAGGTCCTCTTTTGTCAATACTTTTATCTCATCACCTTCTTCATGGGCTTCAAGTGTTTTAGATAATGTATCAATAATTGAATTGATAAACGGACTTTTTGTGCCTATGAGCAGAGCTTCAGACAACATTTCTTTCCCAATATCATATTCATCCATATTGACATTCGCCAATCCTTGAAAAACATATGGTGCCGCTTGGTTAGGATAAAAATCCAGAGCATTGCTACTTGTTTTATTTAGCTCAACATAATGCCCCTGCTCATACTGAATAAACATGAGCTGCTCCCAAATGACATATACAGATTTGTCAAGTTTTAAAGCAGATGAATATTGCTTTTCTGCATTTTCAAGGTCACCGCTATTATTAAGTATATCTCCATATAAGGCGTAAGCCTTTGCCTCTTCTGGATGATGATCCACAATATCTTTAGCGAATGAAAGTATCATTGTTTTATTTGGATAGTCTTCAGTAATTATCTCTGCATAAGGAATTAGAGCTTTAACTTTAGAATCTATATCCACATTTGGATTACTCACAATAACCCCAACACTTCCGAGGTCATCGTTGTTTCCTTCTTTTTTGGCCAAATAGACCAATGCCTTACTATTTTCTGGATCTACACTTAGAAGTTCTTGAAATAACCTCTTTGCCTCTTGATTCGATCCAAAATCTGCCTCTAATTCAGCATTGAGTTCGAGATACTCAGGATCATAAGGATATATATTAATTAGTTCAGCAGCTTTAGCTAATGCCTTTTCATAATTTTCTTCATTTAGATGAATTCCTATAATCTGTTGAGATGTAAAGGAACTAACGCCAAGAGCATCTTCCATTTTCTCAAAAACCGCTAAAGTTGCATTTCTATTATCGGCGAGTCGATATGCTTCAATAGCCTTGAAGTACAAGTCTTGGTTTGTTTTTTGATTAAAAGCTAAATCTTGATACATTTTGCCTGCTTCCAAAAAGTATTTGAATTGCATTTTTATTTCTGCAAGAGACTCTTTATACCATGCATTTTGAGGTTCTTTTTTTAATGCTTTTTCTCCAAATTCTATAGCCTTGTCTTCATCATTTTGTGATAGATAAATTCGAGATAGATCAAATAGCACTGCAGTATTGTGTCTGTTTTGTTCTAGAATGCCTTCATATATTTTAATAGCATCATCATATTTTCTAAGGAGTTTTTTCTGAGTAGCTTTTACTATTTGTGCTTGTATGTTTATATCGGCCTCAGTATACCGTTCACCTACTTGGGCGACAAGGGTTCCTATACTAAAAAGGAAGAATGCCAATAATAGATTTTTCATTAGATTCAAATGGATAATCAATTAAATGAACGAGACAAGGTAGAGGCGCATTGTACCTCTATTCACTCAAGATTCATATTTAGTGTATGGTTTGATTCTGATAAAGTCAGTCCTCTTAGAATAGAAAAGCATTCTTTGTCTATTAGACTTATAAAGAACAATTAAAGTGTTCAAAAAAAACTGGACTATTCTACTACGGTGATCTTTAGCATGTTTGTCCTGAATTTTTTCTCAATAGGCATTGAGGCTACATTTACGATCACATCATTTGTTTCTAAATGACCTCTTTGTTTTAGGATTTCTATAATGTCATCAATGGTTTCATCAGTAGAGGAGAATTTATTATAGTATATACCCCTTACTCCCCATAGTAAGTTCAAGGTTCCTAAAATATATTTCTTATCGGAAAAGACAAAAATCTTTGAAGAAGGCCGATAAGACGATACTTTAAATGCTGTATAACCCGAAACGGTGAGTCCTGCAATAGCTTTTGCATTTATATCTTCTGCAGTTTTTGCTGCATTAAAGCATATCACGTCGGATAGAAAGGTCGTTGAATTCGTACTAGGTTTTGGTCTTTTTTCTTGTATTTGATAGGCAGTTTCTGCTTCATGTATGATTCTATTCATTGCCTGCACTACTTGAGCTGGATGTCTTCCTACAGAGGTTTCACCGCTTAGCATTACAGCGTCAGTACCATCCAAAACTGCATTTGCTACATCAGTCGCTTCAGCTCTTGTTGGGGATGGATTAGTGATCATGCTTTCCATCATTTGGGTTGCGACTATTACTGGTCTAGATCGCTGAATACATCTTCTTATAATTTGTTTTTGAATAACAGGTACTTTTTCAATTGGAACCTCAACACCCAGATCACCCCTTGCAATCATAATCGCATTGGAAGCTTTAATGATAGACTTGATATTTTTTACAGCTTCTGGTTTTTCTATTTTCGAAATGACTTTAGCACTATGGCCCCTGTCTTCAATGATTTGTTGTAGCTCTTTTACCTCAGCTGCTGTGCGCACAAAAGATAGAGCTATCCAATTCACTTGAAATTGGAGAATAAATTCAAGGTCAATTCTGTCTTTTTTAGTCAGAGCAGGTAGTGAGACATTGGTATCTGGCAGATTCACTCCTTTATTAGAAGAAAGTGGTCCTCCAAAAAGCGTTTTTAATTTAACAGTTTTATCATTATCTGTATCCACTACTTCAAATACCAATTTCCCGTCATCCACTAACACCTTTTCTCCTACTTCTACATCTTTAGCAAATAGAGGGTAGCTCATGTATGCTCGTTCCTTTGTCCCCTCTATTTTTTCGTTTGTAAACTCAATGATGTCATCTTTTTCTAAGATTACTGGTTCATCTTTCATTACTCCTATACGGAGTTTGGGGCCTTGAAGATCTGCTAATATGCCTATATTAATGTTGTATTCTTCATTAATTTCTGTTATCCGTTTGATCACTTTTTCATGGTCTTCATGTTTACCATGAGAAAAATTCAATCTGAAGATATCCACACCTGCTACTACTAGCTCTCTAAGCTTGGCTGGGCTGCTGGAAGCTGGGCCAACTGTAGCTACAATCTTGGTATTTTGCTTATCATTTATGCGCATACTAAAAGGTTAGTTTCTGAGTCGAATATAGAAAAGTTACTCCTCGGAAACTTATTGGTAGAATATTACATTACACAAATGATAATTGTGTAGAAAGAATGGACAATGAGGTCATGCCAAGCATGCTTACATGGTTCAATAAATTTTGCAAAGAGGTTTTATTAATTAATAATAATCTTACTTTTACGACCAATTTTAAAAATTTAGACTATGGCAGAAATTGCTGAAAAAATTAAAAAAATTATTGTTGACAAATTAGGAGTTGACGAGTCTGAAGTGACTAATGAAGCGAGCTTCACTAATGATTTAGGTGCTGACTCATTGGACACTGTTGAATTGATTATGGAATTCGAAAAAGAATTTGACATTTCAATTCCTGACGAAGAGGCAGAAAAAATACAAACAGTGGGAGAGGTAATCAATTACCTCAATAGCACAAAGTAGTTTAGGATAATTTAATCCTCTATTTATTAATATCCGCAATTGTTACTATTACATTTGCGGATATTTTGTTTCTAAAACATTCAATTCCACTATCTTTCATTGGAATATGAACGTTGACAGCTATACCTTTAAAGCAGATAAATTGATTTTATGAAAAGAGTTGTAGTCACGGGTTTAGGTGCAATTACTCCTATTGGCAATAATATAAAGGCCTACACTGAAGGTCTCAAAAATGGTGTAAGTGGAGCTGTGCCAATTACTAGATTTGACGCTTCTAAATTCAAAACTCAGTTTGCATGTGAGGTAAAGGGCTTCAATGTTGAGGAGTTTATCCATCGACGTGAAGCAAGACGAATGGATCCATTTTCTCATTTGGCTATGGTTTCAGTTGCAGAAGCTGTTGAAATGAGCGGCCTAGATTTCGAGAATTTTAATTTGGATAGAGGTGGAGTAATATGGGCGAGTGGAATTGGAGGTTTCGATACTTTAGAAACAGAAATATCGCAGGAAGCTGTAAATGAAGGCAATCCCAGATATAATCCATTCTTGATACCTAAATTAATTATAGATATTGCTTCAGGTTTAATTAGCATGAAATATGGATTGAGAGGCGTGAATTATGGAGTAGTTTCAGCTTGTGCATCTTCTACTCATGCAATTTCTTTGGCATTCGATAATATAAGATTAGGAAGAGCAGAAGTGATAATCACAGGTGGCTCAGAGGCGGCTATATGTAAAACGGGTATAGGTGGTTTTGGTGCAATGAAAGCACTTTCCACTAGAAACGATGACCCGAAGACAGCTTCAAGACCGTTTGATGCAGATAGAGAAGGATTTGTACTTGGTGAAGGAGGTGGAGCCCTGATTCTGGAATCATATGAACATGCTAAGGCTCGTGGAGCAAATATTCTTGCAGAAGTAATGGGAGGTGGCGCTACGGCTGATGCCCACCATATGACGGCTCCTCATCCTGAAGGAATAGGAGCTATGAATGTTATGAAGAATGCAGTAAACGAATCAGGAATAAATCTAGATGAAGTAGATTATGTTAATGTACATGGGACTTCAACACCTTTAGGTGATAAAGCGGAAGTTAAAGCCATACAAAATCTGTTTGGAGAACATTCTTACAAATTGAATATTAGTTCAACGAAATCAATGACAGGGCATCTTTTAGGGGCAGCTGGAGCTATAGAGGCTATAGCATGTATCATTGGAATTACAGATAACTTCATACCTCCTACAATTAATCATTTTACTGATGACCCAGAAATAGATAACAAACTCAATTTTACCTTTAACGAAGCCCAAGAACGAAAAATCAAATATGCATTGAGTAATACCTTTGGATTTGGAGGGCACAATGCATCCATATTATTTAGGCGATTTGATTAACTATAAGTTTGCTGATAAGGAAAATATATAATTACTACTTTTCTAAAGACAAGAGGCTAGCAAGACAGCTCAAACAGGTTTTAGGATATGTACCATCTAGAATGCATTTGTACAAATTAGCATTCTATCACAAATCCATGAACAATAACAACAATAAGAATCAACATAATGAAAGGTTAGAATACCTTGGAGACTCACTTTTAAGCTCTATTGTCGCTGAATATCTTTTCAAAAAATATCCCCAAGGTGATGAAGGATTTCTAACCAAAATGAGATCCAAAATTGTCAAAAGAAAGACGCTAAATAAGATTGCAAAATTCATGGGAATTGATGTTATTTTATCTGAATATTCTCAAGGTAGGATAAGTAATTCTATGTTAGGCAATGCACTTGAAGCCGTGGTAGGTGCTATATATTTAGAACGAGGATACAACAAGACAAAGAACTATGTCATTAAAAAAATACTGTTGCGATATTTAGATGTTCATGAGCTTGAAGAAACAGATGACAATTTTAAAAGTCAACTGCTAGAGTGGGGTCAGAAGAATAATATTCTTGTGGACTTCAAATTGGTGAGTAAATATAAATATGAAAAAAGAGACAGATTTAAAGTAGGAGTAGTAATTGATGGTGAAGAGATATCTGTTGCTGATGATTTCAATAAAAAAGCTGCTGAACAATCTGCTGCACAAAGGGCTATGACAAAAATGAAGCTCAATTAAAATATGGATTCATTAACTCAGATCACCCTTGGAGCTGCTGTAGGAGAAGTCATACTCGGCAGGAAAATTGGGAATAGAGCATTACTGTGGGGAGCTGTAGGAGGTACAATTCCTGATCTAGATGTGTTAGCAAATTTTTTTATGTCCGAAGTGGATTCATTGGCCTTTCACAGAGGGATTTCTCATTCTATATTTTTCTCAGTTGTTGGGGCATTAATTTTTGGATGGCTCACTGAAAAATTTTACAAATCGAAGTACTATAAGTATTTGGCATTTGCTGGTTGGGCAGCTTTCATATTTGGAATTCTATTGCTGCTTAATATAATCTTAAAGAAACAATCTATTCATCTTATTGCCTTTCTAGTAAGTCTAGGATTGTATTTATTCATTATTGGAAGATTAGCAAAGAATTATATCTTTTCAGATACTCAGATATCTCTAGCAAGTACCAAAGACTGGCAAAAGTTATTCTTTTGGACCATTTTTACTCACCCACTCTTAGATGCATTTACTACTTATGGTACTCAATTGTTCCAGCCTTTTTCTGATTATAGGGTAGCTTTTAATACCATAAGTGTGGCCGACCCGATATATACTGTTCCATTTTTATTATGTGTGATTGCTTGTTCTTTTTTCAGCAGGAATAGTGTAAAAAGGAAATGGATTAATTACAGTGGGTTGATGGTGAGTTCATTGTACTTGCTTTTTACTGTTTTTAATAAAATAAGAATTGATTCGTCTTTTTCAGAAGCATTAGATCATCAGGGTATAGCATATGAAAGGTTTATGACTACACCTACTATCCTGAACAATATTCTCTGGCAAGGAATTGCGCAAAATGGAAATGTATACTACATGGGGTCTTATTCATTATTTGATAGTCAAGATATCACTTTCACAAGGATAGATAAAAATGAAAATATTATTCGAAACAGTAAGGATGATCGGACTATAGGAATCCTCAAATGGTTTACCAATGGATATTACAATGTAATAACCAGGAATGATGGAAAATTACAGATTAATGACTTGAGGTATGGATCACTCAATGGTAGTTATCAAGATGAAAATTCTTATGTATTTCGATTTCCTTTAGAGCTCAATGATGAAGGAAATTATGTGGTTTCGGATTCTGGAGGTGGTCCTCCAGAAGGAAGTGAAGAAGAGATGTTTAAGGTTTTGATAAATAGGATTAAAGGCAATTGAAAAAATGGAGATGATTAAGAAGTATGCTCATTTGTTAGTCAATTACAGTCTAAGTCTTAATAAAGGTGAAAGAGTATTAATTAAAACTACAACATTGGCCGAGGATTTGGCACGTGAAGTATATAGAGAGGCTATAAAAATTGGAGCGATTCCAGAAGTTGAATTAGATTTCCGAGGAAAAAGACGAATTCTGATGGAAGATGGCAATGATGATCAGTTGAGCTTTTTGCCCACACTTTATGAAAAAGCAATTAGGGAGTACGATGCCTACATTTCTATACGAGCTCCATTTAATCATGCTGAGGACAAGGGCCTAAACAAAGAAAACCTAAAAAAGAGATCTGAAGCTCTAAGTCCTATTCATAAAATCTATTCTGAAAGAACAGGAACCAGAAAACTAAAAAGGACTTTATGTGAATATCCTACAGATGCATCAGCACAGATAGCTGGAATGGCTTTAGAGGATTATCAAAATTTTATTTTTAGAGCATGTAAGTTATATGATAAGGACCCAATTGCATCTTGGAAAAAGGTTAGGACAAGTCAACAAAAGATTGTGAATTACCTGAATAAGACTGATATAATTCGATATAAGTCACTTAAATCTGATGTGACTTTCTCAGTAAAAGGAAGAACATGGATTAATAGTGATGGACAAACAAATATGCCAAGTGGTGAAGTATTTACTGGGCCTATAGAGGATTCTGTTAATGGGAAAGTTTTCTTTGATTATCCTACAATGTTCAAAGGTGAAGAAGTAAGAAATGTAGAACTTCAAATCACAAATGGCAAAGTCATAAAATGGAAAGCAGAAACAGGACAAGATTTACTTGATACTGCAATGAAAATTAAAGGTGCCAGATATTTTGGAGAGGTAGCGATTGGGACTAATTATGATATTACTACTCCTACTAAAAATATTCTTTTTGATGAAAAGATAGGTGGTACAATCCATATGGCACTAGGACAATCCTATCATCAGACAGGAGGACGAAATGAATCTTTAATTCATTGGGACCTTATTAGTGATATGACGAATGGTAGTATCTATGCTGATGGAACGATGATCTATGAGAACGGGAAGTTTATAATTTGATTATAATTCCCTTTCAATCTTGTCTGCAATTTTCAGAAACTCCGCAGAATCTATTTCGAGTTTTGGTCGCGTAAAGTCCATATCGCTCATTTTATTAATGGGGATGAGATGAATATGAGCATGAGGTACTTCCATTCCCATCACGACGACACCTATTCTTTCACAAGGGATAACATTCTTAATAGAATGAGAAACTTTTTTAGCAAAAGCGAATAGACCATTATAAGTATCATTATCCAAGTCAAAAATATAATCAACTTCTACTTTAGGAATCACAAGAGTATGCCCTTTCATCAATGGATTGATATCTAAGAAGGCATAATAATCGTCTGACTCAGCTACTTTATAGGATGGAATTTCACCGTTGACAATTCTTGTGAAAATACTTGCCATCACCCTAAATTGTAATGTTCCTAATCTCAAATTTCATAGTGCCTCTAGGTGTAGTCACTTCAGCAATTTCGCCTACTTTTTTACCTAGAAGCCCTTTTCCAATTGGAGATTCTACTGATATTTTTTTCTCTTTTACACTGGCTTCAGATTCTGAAACTAATTTATAGGTCATTTCTTTTCCTGCTGCTACATTTTTGATTGTCACCTTTGTCAATACGGACACTTTTGATGTGTCCACAGCCGATTCGTCTAGTATCTGTACACTTGCCATGACTTTCTCCATGCTGTTAATTTTAGCTTCTAACATGCCTTGTGCATCTTTAGCAGCATCATATTCAGCATTTTCAGACAAATCTCCTTTTTCTCTTGCTTCTGCAATAGCTTGAGCTGCCTCTTTTCGACCCACTTCTTTAAGTATTTGTAGCTCTTCTTTTAATTTATCATAACTCTCTTTAGTCATGTACGATATCTTGCTCATCTCTCTATTTTTGTTATTAAGGTATCAGGTTTTGATTTCTTACCCAACTTCTTTTTTTACTAAAATAAATGAAGAGGAAGTCAAAATTTGATGACGTCCTCTCTTATTATTGTGACGGCAAATTTATAGCAATTCAATTTATATTGTCAAATCTTACATGTGTCAAAAATTTATTTCTCTGATCTGTCTTAACATGCTTTTAGCTATACGTAAAAGGGATTCATGAGTCCATCCAGCAACATGTGGTGTACTGATTACATTTATTCTACTATGAATATTTCGGTATGAATTCCTTTCAGCGGTCGAATAGGTAGTAGGCTTTTCGTTTTCAAAGACATCTAAACATGCTCCAAGTATTTTTCCTTCATTTAATCCACCGATTATGTCTTTAAGGATGATATTCTTACCACGAGCAGTGTTTATCAGATAAAATGAATTTTTACATTCTCTTATGAATTCTTTGTTAATATATCCTGTTGTCTCTTGGGTGAGAGGCAGATGAATGCTTATGATATTTGCTTCGTTTTTTATTTTTTCTAGTAGCTCTTTTGAATCATATGGAGCTTTATATTTATCGTAAATGATGATTTTCGCACCAAAAGGTTTTAGTAGATTGTTAAAAGCAGGACCTGTATGCCCAAATCCAATAATTCCAATAGTCTTTCCTCTTATCTCAATCCCTCTGTTTTCTTCTCTTTGCCAATTGAAATCTTTTAATTGAGCATTTGCATTTTTTAGATTGTTAAATAAACTGAGTAACATTCCTAATGCTTGCTCAGCTACTGCATCGCAGTTTGCCTCTGGAGTACGAATGACATGAATATTTTTTGCTTTTGCATAATTAAGATCTATGATTTCAAGTCCAGATCCAAGCCTTCCTATAAATTGAAGATTATCGGCTTTATCAATTAGGTTTTGGTCACAAATGGTCTTACTATTTACAACAATGCCATGATGATTTTGAATTATTTTGAGCGTTTCTGATAATGGAAGTTTAGGGCGATAATCTATTTCATGGCCATCATTTTTTAATTCATCAATCAAAAATGGATGTACCTTATCCGTAATCAAAATTGATTTAGTCTGATTCATATTTGCATATTCTTTTCAATAATTGATAGGATATTTTCATTTGCAAATATTCATTAAAAAAAGAGAATCAATTACACCCAGTTATTACGCGGTGTTATATTATCCTTATAGGTATATTTGCCCGAATTTTTATCTACAATGCCGAAAGATCAATCTATAAAATCAATCTTAATTATTGGTAGTGGTCCTATCATAATAGGTCAAGCATGTGAGTTTGACTATTCTGGCTCTCAAGCATCCAGAGCTTTAAGAGAAGAAGGAATAGAGGTGAGTTTGATTAACTCAAATCCAGCGACCATAATGACTGATCCAGTTACTGCTGATCATATTTATCTTAAACCTCTTACTGTAGAAAGTATAAGAGAGGTTCTTCAAGAGAGACAAATAGATGCTGTCTTACCAACAATGGGGGGGCAAACAGCTTTGAATCTTGCTATTGAGGCTCAAAACCAAGGGGTTTGGGAAGAGTTTAATGTAAGGCTAGTTGGTGTTGATATTGATGCTATAGAATTGGCTGAAAATAGAGAAGCATTCAAAGCACACATTGTAGAAAACTTAGGTCTAAATGTTGCGAAGTCCTTTATAGCAAATTCGTTTTTGGAAGGAAAGGAAGCTGCCCAGAAAATTGGATTTCCACTAGTGATCAGACCATCATATACCTTGGGAGGAACTGGTGGAGGCTTTGTGATGAAGTCCGAAGAATTTGATGAAGCTTTGAAAAGAGGACTCAATGCATCACCTACTCATGAAGTGTTAGTTGAAGAGGCAGTATTAGGATGGAAAGAATATGAACTTGAACTCTTAAGAGATGCCAATGATAATGTAGTCATCATTTGTACAGTTGAAAACCTGGACCCAATGGGAATACATACAGGTGACAGTATCACGGTAGCACCCGCTATGACATTATCAGATACTGCGTATCAGCAAATGAGAAACGATGCTATTGCTTTGATGAGAAGCATGGGAAATTTTGCTGGAGGATGCAATGTCCAATTTGCTTTGAATCCAGAAAATGAGGAGTTAATCTGTATAGAAATAAACCCACGCGTTTCTAGATCATCGGCATTAGCAAGCAAGGCAACGGGTTATCCTATTGCCAAAGTGGCGGCTAAATTGGCTATAGGTTACACCTTAGATGAATTAAAAAACCAAATTACAAAGACCACCTCTGCTTTCTTCGAGCCTACTCTAGACTATGTAATAGTGAAAATGCCACGATGGAACTTTGACAAATTCAAAGGGTCAGAGAACAAATTAGGATTGCAGATGAAATCTGTTGGTGAAGTAATGGCTATTGGGAGATGTTTTCAGGAAGCTTTACAAAAGGCATGTCAATCCTTAGAAAATGGAAGAACTGGCCTAGGTGCTGATAAGAAAGAATGGATAAGAACACAAGACATATTAGATAGATTAGAACAAGCAGGGGATGACAGGATATTTAGACTCAAAGATGCCATGGCTCTTGGGGTGCCAACTAAAACTATACAAAAACTTACAAAAATAGATCCGTGGTATATCGGTCAAATCAAAGAACTCATTGATTTAGAAAAACAGCTTGAGCGTATTCCTGTACCAGATGATATCTCTTATGACTTCATGCTTAAAATGAAACAAAAAGGATACTCTGATGCTCAAATGGCTTGGGTAATGAGGATAGAAGAACAGGATGTGACTAAGAGAAGACTCGAATTAGGACTTCGCAGATCATATAAGATGGTGGACACATGTGCTGCAGAATTCGAAGCAAAAACACCTTATTTCTACTCTACTTATGAAGATGAGAATGAAAGTGTCCGTTCTGATAATAAAAAAGTAATTGTTCTAGGTTCTGGACCTAACAGGATAGGGCAAGGAATAGAATTTGATTATTGTTGTGTACATGGATTATTGGCTCTTAAAGAAGCTGGTTATGAATCCATTATGGTAAACTGTAACCCAGAAACGGTTTCTACCGATTTTGATGTTGCGGATAAATTATATTTCGAGCCTGTCTTTTGGGAGCATTTAGAGGAGATTATTCATTTAGAGCAACCAGAGGGTGTAATTGTTCAGTTAGGCGGCCAGACGGCTCTTAAATTAGCTGAGACACTGGACAAGAAAGGCATTAAGATCATCGGTACTCCATTTAAAAGCATGGACCTGGCAGAGGATAGAGGAGCCTTCTCTGATTTGCTCAAAGAGCTGGATATTCCATACCCAGAATATGGTGTAGCTGATACTGCTGAAGAAGCCATTGCCATTGCTGATAGAGTTTCGTACCCTGTACTGGTGCGACCTTCCTATGTCTTGGGTGGACAAAGAATGAAGATTGTAATAAATGATGAAGAATTAGAACGTCAGGTCTTGGATATATTTAAACATATGCCAGACAATAAGGTACTCATTGATCAATTTTTAGAACGTGCAAAAGAGGCAGAAGTAGATGCCATTTGTGATGGTGAAGATGTTATGATTATGGGCATAATGGAGCATATAGAACCAGCTGGAATTCATTCTGGAGATAGCTCTGCAGTGTTACCTACATATAGTCTTTCAGATGAGGTCATTAGTACTATGAAAGAATACACAAAGAAGCTTGCTTTAGCTCTTGGTATCAAGGGATTAATCAATATTCAGTTTGCGATAAGTGCAGCAAAAGGAGACCAACCTGAGAGAGTGTATGTTATCGAAGCCAATCCAAGAGCATCGAGAACAACTCCGTTTATTGCAAAGGCCTACCAGGTGCCATTTTTAAATATTGCTACTAAGGTGATGTTAGGCACACATAAAATAAAGGACTTTGACGTTCAAAAGAAATTAGAAGGTTATGCCATAAAGTATCCTGTTTTTTCATTTGATAAATTTCCAAATGTCGATAAGAAACTAGGACCAGAAATGAAGTCTACTGGAGAAGGTATACGATTTATTAAAGACTTAAAAGACCCTTATTTCAGGGAGTTAGATAGAAATAGGAGCATGTTCTTATACAACTAAGCTCACATTCTATTTCGATTGTTCAATGATAATTTCAGCAGACTCAATCCCCATTAAAATCTGATCTCTACTATATTGTTCCACTTCAATTCTCAAATTAGTAGTTTTAGAACTATTGATTAGTGGATATTTTATAGAGTAACCATTTCCAACTTTCTTGCCTATCCATTTCCCTACTTCATTTTGCAATTCAAAGGATTTTACTTCTTTGACTATAGTATCATTCTGAGAAATGATAATCGTTCTAAGGTAAATATTTTCATAAGGAAATTCATGTAAATATTTTAATCTCAATGAAACATTTATAGAATTATTACTTTCATCTAAATCGTTGAATTCAGCGATTAAAGAGTTTGTAAAATTCCAACCTTCTTCAAAATCAAAATTCTTAGAATCTATGATAGTTTCAGGGGTGCAGGAAAATAAAATTTGAAAGACAAATATGATAAGAATACCATGTCGCATTATTCAAACATATCTTTCATCCGCTCAAAAAATCCCTTTTCAAATTTTCCAGGATTGGGTTTGAAATTTGGCATGTCCTTGAGTTTTTCTAGGAGGGCCCTCTCTTCCGAATTGAGTTCTTTAGGAGTCCAAATATTGATATTGATCAGTTGATCACCTGTGCGATAGGCCTGTACTTCAGGTAATCCTTTATTTTTCAATCTGAATATTTTCCCTGCTTGTGTTCCAGCAGGCACTTTTATTTTAACCGTACCTGAAAGAGTAGGTACTTCTACAGATGTGCCTAAAGCAGCATCGGCAAAATTCATAAATAGATCGTAGATGATATTATTTCCATCTCTAATAAATCTATCGTCTTCTTTTTCTTCAATAACAATGAGCAGATCTCCTGCTGAGCCCCCAGATTTTCCTGCGTTACCCTTACCTCTCATAGATAGTTGCATACCCTCGGCTACTCCTGCTGGGATCTCTATATCTACTAATTCTTCTGCATATTCTCTTCCTTCTCCTCTGCATGAGCCACACTTAGCAGTGACTGTTTTTCCTGCTCCACTACATGTAGGGCATGCTGTGGTCGTTTGCATTTGTCCCATAAATGTGGACCTTACTTGGCGAACATATCCACCGCCACCACAAGTACCACAAGTTTTAATCGAACTTGAGTCTTTGGCACCGCTTCCATTACATGTGGTACAGGCTTTTTGTTTTTTTACTTTTATTTTCTTAGTAACTCCTTTTGCAATCTCTTCTAAAGTAAGGGACACTTTTATTCTCAAGTTAGATCCTCTTTGGCCAGAACTTCCACTTCTCCTATTACCACCTCCAAAAAAGCTTTCGAATGGGCTACCAGAACCACCAAAAATATCTCCAAATTGTTCGAAGATATCTTCCATGTTCGTAAATCCACCACCGGCTCCTTGATTTATTCCAGCATGGCCATAACGATCATATCTTGCCTTTTTGTCATCGTCACTTAAAACCTCATAGGCTTCAGCAGCTTCTTTAAACTTCTCTTCAGCTTCTTTATTATCTGGGTTTCTATCAGGATGATATTTTAATGCAATCTTTCTGTATGCTTTTTTAATCTCATCAGGACTCGCACCTTTAGTGACTCCGAGTATTTCGTAATAATCTCTTTTTGCCATTGTTGTTATTTGCCGACCACCACTTTGGCGTATCGTATGATTTTATCATTGAGTAGATAACCACTTTCTATCGTATCAATGATTTTACCCTTCATATCATCCGAAGGCGATGGAATTTCGGTGATTGCTTCATGAAATTCAGGATTAAATGATTCTCCTGTAGTCTCCATTATCTTGAGCCCTTTTGATTGCAAAGTGCTTTTGAGTTTATTATAGACTAATGTCACACCTTCAGAGAATTGTTCATCAGTGCTTTCATCATCAGCGCTTTTTTTAGCTCTGTCAAAATCGTCCAACACCGGCAACATAGATGACAATGTGTCTTGAGCGGCTGTCTTCATTAGATTGATGCGTTCCTTTACAGTTCGTCTTTTGTAATTTTCAAATTCTGCATAGAGCCTAAGATACTTGTCCTTAGATTCAGTTAATTCTGCTTCAAGTTCTAATAATCTTTCTGCTTTTTCATCAGATTTAGATGACCTCTTTGATTTCTTAGGGGACTTTTTTGATGCCTCCTGTACCTTTTCTTTCGGCACGTCTTTTATTTCTTCTGCCTCTTTTTTGCTATCCATAGCTTATTTGAATGATTATCCACAGAGTGAACATCAATATTTCTGCCATATCTATAAAAGAGACAAAATGACAGGTTATTGGAGATGTTTTTCCAGTATTTTTTCTAAGTCTACGATAGTTGGATTAGCACTCATAATTTTACCTTCAGGATTTATTAGAAACTTTGCAGGAACAGAACTCACATTGTATTTCTGAGCTAAAGGTGACAATAGCACAATTCTACTTATTGAGATTATATGGTTTTTCCAATAAAGATTGTCTCTTTTAATCGCTCCTTCAGCTTGCCCTTGAGTTTTCTCTAATGCAATACTTACTATTTCAAAACCTTCACCTTTGACTGATTTTTTGTTTTCAAATTCTTTATAAATTTTGACTAAAGATGGATTTTCTCTTCTGCATGGTGCACACCATGAACCCCAAAAGTCGAGTAATACGTAATCTCCTTGATAATCAGATAACATAACAGGACTTCCATCTTGTAAAGTTGCTTCGAAATCAGGAGCTGTTTTACCCACTTCTAATCCTATACCTCCTAATAAAAATTTGTAGGCTAAGAAACCTAAGACTATAATTACTAATGCTAACAATATTTTTTTCATCGATTTTATATTTGAGAAGAAGTTTTTAACAATCTTCTTCGATTAATAAGGGTCCTTATCCAATTTGGAATAATGATTATTCCTAAGAATAGATAAGGATAGTAGGTAATCACTCTCCAAAAAATTGCTCCAAGTAACGCCGCAATTTGATCTATATAATCACTGTAAAAACGACTAAAGATCAATTCTGCTACACCACTTCCTCCTGGTGTTGGGCTATAAGCTGTGACAGCATATAGCGCTTCACCTCGGGACAATAGTATGATGTGATCCATGATATCTGCTTGTAATTCGGGACTAAATGCTATTAAAATGGCTGTAATGGAAAAGAAACGACATATCCACTGTGCGAAAGTCATCCATGCGGCGTGTCCATGAAAGGACCATGACTTTTCACTAATACTTAATGCAGTAATCTCAATGTCTGCTGCAGCTTTACGAATCCTATCTCTCGATTTACTAAAAATTTTCCATGACGCAAAAACATTTAGTAGCCTCTTTAGGTGTTTGGGCTTTATAAACAAGCCATATAAAAAAAGCGACCCATAGATGGTCATTATTATCCACACGATTAGTAAAGTGGTTCCTAAGCCGTCAAAATGGCTAGTTAGATCAAGCTCTGGTCGAAAAGCATTCATGCCAATTAAGAGTGTTAAGAGAGGAATGGTTATCACAAAAATGATTGTATCGGCTACAATTGTGTAAACTACAATGGCAGTCGCTCTAGCACCAGATATTGTCTCCTGAATAAGCATGAAAAAGGCAACAGCTGAACCACCAAAATTTGTTGGTGAAACTGCACTTGCAAATTCTAGGATGAATACAAGCTCTATACTTTTCTTCCATGAAAACTCATATTCTGATAACAATCTTAGCCTCCACGCTATTAGTAAATGTCGAATGACGTAAACAACTATGGCTACACCTATCCAAAATAGAACATGAACATCCCAGTTTATATAATGAATTTCATCTAAATCTAGTTGACCTTTTATTATGAATGCAATAACTGCTAGGCCAATTAAGATAGGAAGTATAATACGAGTTGGGCTTATAGAATCAAGCAGTTTTTGTTGATCATCAGTAAACTCAATAGGTTGCTTTGATTCTATCATGAAAGGTAAGAACTGTTATCTTTCAAGCAAAGACAGGAGATATTCACCATAACCGCTTTTAATAAATTTATTCCCTAATTTTTCAAGTTCATTTTCATTGATAAAGCCCTGATCAAATGCTATTTCTTCTATACATCCAATTTTTAGTCCTTGCCTTTCTTCAATAACTTGAATGAATTGCCCTGCTTGCATCAATGATTGATGTGTACCAGTATCTAACCAGGCAATCCCGCGTTCAAATATTCCAACACTTAATTTTTTTCTATTGAGATATTCTTTATTGACATCAGTAATCTCATATTCTCCTCTAGGACTTGGTTTTAGATTTTTAGCGATGTTCACAACTTCATTGTCATAAAAGTATATTCCTGGAACGGCCCAGTTTGATTTTGGCTTTTCTGGTTTTTCTTCTATTGACAGCGCATTTTTATGTTTATCAAACTCAACTACACCATATCGTTCAGGGTCTTTTACTTGATATGCAAAGACAACTCCTCCATCAGGATCTACACAACTTTGGAGCGTTTCGGATAAGCCTCTGCCGTAGAATATGTTATCGCCAAGAATAAGAGCTACAGAATCATTTCCAATAAAGTCAGCACCGAGAACAAAGGCCTGAGCTAAACCATTCGGTTCGTGCTGAGCTATGTATGAAAATTCACATCCTATCTCTTTCCCATCACCCAATAAATCCTCAAATAGTGGTAAATGCTGAGGTGTTGAGATTATCAATATTTCTCTTATCCCTGCACTCATTAAAGTTGCTAATGGATAATAGATCATTGGCTTGTCATATACAGGCATGAGTTGTTTGCTCATAGCAATAGTCAATGGGAATAGCCTAGTCCCTAAACCTCCAGCTAATATTATTCCTTTCATTTCTTTCTTTTTTCACTTATATATTAGAGCAACTCTTTTCTAGATTTAGATATAAATACAAATTGCGCTCCTAATTCACTCAAAACAAACAAACAAATAAATTTTTTTTTGTCTTTATATATGGTTCGAAAGGAATCGATCTTATGATTTTGTATCAATCCCTTACTTGCAAATTCTTCTAGTGTAGAAAGGTTAACAGACCAATTACCATCAATTTTTTTTCTGTCGACCAGATTGATCCCTATTTCTATGTTCTCTTGATATACAACCATTATTGGGTATTTAGATACCTCTTCTTCAATAACTTGATCAGCAGCTTTAGCCATTACTGGTTTATAAGCATCTAGTTCTGTTTCTAATTGTATGAATTTGGAAGTTTGCATATAAAATAATTAGGGTTTTAAATGTAATAAGGCTACACTTTCTATATGACTGGTCTGTGGAAACATATCGACTGGTTTACACTTTACTAATTCATATTTTTCTTTTAGAAGTTTTATGTCTCGTGCTTGTGTAGAGGGGTTACAGCTAATATATACGATTTTGGGAGAGGCGAGATCTAATAAGGTATTTATTACATCGGCATGCATTCCAGCCCTCGGAGGATCAGTAATAAGGACATCAGGAGAACCATATTTGGATTTGAAATTTATGGATAAAGTATCTTTTACATCTCCTACCAAGAATTGACAATTGGATATGTTATTGAGTATACTGTTGTTATTCGCATCGTCTATTGCTTCTTGTATTTGTTCTATACCAACTACTGACATGCAGCTTTTTGATGCAAATAGAGCTATTGTTCCGGTACCTGTATAGAGGTCATATAGCACATCTTCTTTTTTTAGATCTGCGTATTCTAATGCTGTTTGATATAAATTAACAGCTTGAGTACTGTTTGTTTGAAAAAATGATTTAGGCCCTATATGGCATTGGATATGCCCAAGGTTTTCTATTATCCCTCTTTCACCGCTATAATGAAATGCCTCTTGATCATGGATACTGTCATTTTGTTTTTCATTTATTATATAATGCCAAGATGTAACATTCTGAAATCTTACTGAGAGATTAGTCATAATGTCTTCTATATCCTCACTTCTTTCACCAAATACTACTGTGACCATCCATTGATTAGTAGTAGTATTTCTGATGGTTAGATTTCTAAGAAGTCCATGATTATTTCTAATATCGTAAAAAGAGTAGTTTTTTTCCAATGCTAAATCACGGAGATGATTTCTGATTTCATTGCTAAGATTCTCTTGGAGGTGACATTTCTTTATTTCTACTACTTTGTCAAAAGCTCCCGCTCTGTGAAACCCTACTGCATTTCGTGCTTCTATGGTTTTATCACTCTGTATTTCTTCTTCAGTAAGCCATCGTTTATTCGAAAAGGCATATTCTAGTTTGTTTCGATAATAGCTAGTTTGTTCTGCTTTGAGTATTGGCTCTACTTTATTTTCATCGTCATCTGCTATTCTTCTAATAGCTGCCCTTACTGCATTTTCTTTTAATTCAGCTTGTTTACTGTAATTTAAATTCTGCCATTTACATCCACCGCATTGATCAAAATGGTTACAAAACGGATTCGTTCTATAGTCCGAATAGGTATTGATTTTTAGTACTTTTCCAAACTTAAGACCTTTCTTTTTTCTAAGAATTATAGTATCTACATTATCGCCGGGAACAGCTCCATCGATTAGAATTATTTCACCTTCTGGAGTTCTACCTATTGAATGACCTTTGTCTGCTATATCGATTACCTCTACCTGTTCTAAAGTCTTTTTGCGTCGTCCCATTTTCTAGTATAATATGAATTCCGTTCTTCTATTTTGATTTCTTCCTGCTTCTGTGAAATTGTCTTGTACGGGTGCTGATTCTCCTTGACCCTCTGTGACAAGTCTATTTTGTTGTATGCCTAAAGATATTAGTACTTCTTTCACCGAGGATGCTCTTTTTTCAGAAAGTACTTTATTGTCATAGTCTTCACCTACATTGTCAGTATGTCCAATGATTTTCAATTTCAATTTTTCATTTTTCATTAGAATATCAGCAAGTTTCTTTATTTCCATCAAGGATATTTGTTGAAGCTCTGCGGTACCTGATTCAAAAAATACATTGTTTAGAACAAATGATTTCCCTTCATCGAATGTTGATGGGGCAGGAATCTTAGTTAAGTGAATGGTCTTATCAAATGGTGCCATACCATGAGCAATAGAATCTATTATGATATGGTCAGAATAAAATATATATCCTTCTGCAGTTAGATTTATCATCATTTTCTGTCTTAAAGGAATAGGAATAAGTACTTCTCCATTAAAATCTACTTTTTTAGAGGAAATGATAGTGTTTGTTGATATATCAATAATCTCTAAAATACTGCCAACAGGAATCTTAGTTCCAGCATCAATACTTCGTATTTTCAAATAGGTGCAGGGTTCGGGACGAATGTCCATAGGCAATTCAAATTCATAGATGTCAAGATGATCTTGCAGCACTTTACCATCATAGTCAGTAGCGAAATATCCTTTTGTTCCATCTAGGCTAATACTTAGTGCTCCTTCTTGCCCTTCTGTATTTATAGGATAGCCCAAATTTTTAACTTCAGACCAACCACCACCTTTTTTTCGTCTTGCTACAAAAAGGTCAAAACTTCCCATTCCTATATGACCATTTGATCTGAAATACAATGTTCTCATATCAGCATGAAGAAATGGACTACTTTCATCTGCTGAAGTATTGACAACATTTCCAGCATTTATGGGAGATGACCAGAATCCTTCTTTTGATAGGACAGAATACCATATATCTTTTCCACCATAACCCCCTTCCCGTGTACTTGAGAAAAAGAGAATATTTCCATCTCCAGACAAGGATGGTTGAGAATCCCAAAAAACGCTATTTACTTTTCTACCCATATTTTTAGGCCGCGACCATTCACCATTATTTTTTGATGTTATATATAAGTCGTGTCCTCCCATTCCATATTTATCATCATGATGAGTAAAAATGAAAGTATTTCCATCGGCCGATATTGTATGGGCTCCTTCATCAAAATTCTCAGTGTTAATAAGAATAAAAGGTTCAGCTTTACCGTATCCATTTTCTGTTTTTTCAACAAAAAAGATATCCTCTTGACCATTTAGTCTCCTTGTGAAATACATCTTGGCATGATCAGCTGTGAATTGTGGTAAATACTCTGATGACAATGTATTTACATTGCTAGAAATTGAAATTGGGTTAAAAAGGACAGGGTTCTTTATTTGAGCGTTTGTAAATCTTGCCTCTTCATATAGATGTTGTACTTGATGGTAACCTCTTTTTGAAGAATCGGCGATAGAAAGATATTTTTCATAGCTTTCTATCGCCTCTTCATATTTTTTTTCTTTTTTACAAAGCTCTCCAATTGTACTATATAAGAGTGCATTTGTGCTTTTTCCATTATCAGTTGCAATTTTGAGATGCCTAAGGGCTTCCTTGTTCTTTCCGATATCCTTATATGCGAGACCTGTCCATAATTCTAGATCTGGGTGCCCTGAATATTTGTCTAATAATTTACAGTAAACCTTAAGGGCTTTGTTGACTTGTTTGTTCTTATGTTCTTTTTGAGCACTCTCGAATTTTGATAAGTCTTTTTTATTAAATGAACGAGACTCTGTACTTTGGCCATTTAAGTCAGAGAACATACCACTTAGAGGAAGAAGTACTAAAAGTAATTTTATATACATAACAACAATGAAAAAGGGCTATAATCTAACGAAAATAGCCCTCAGCAAAATTATATTGTTTGTTACTTTAATTCAGATAAAAATGACTTAGCATCTTTAACTCCAGCTGCTGCTGCCATTTTGATATCATTCATATAACCTTTCTTTCCCATTTTCATTCTACTGAATCCTCTATAATAAAACATCTCTTCCATGCTTATATGATTCGTGCCTTGGTCATGATCAATTCCTTTACAGAATGCTACATATGCCTCATCATATTTTTCTTCCTCAATAAGAATCTGACCATATCGGAAAAAGCCATAAGCTTTTTTCTTATAGTTAGGGTTGTCCTCTTTAAAAGGTCTATTAGTAAAAAATTTCAAGTCAAAACTGGCTTGTTCCCATTCTCCCAAGCGAATATGACAATCAGCCTTCTTCATTCTACATGTCCAATACATTGGTTGTAAAGCAATTGCTTTCTTCAAGGCTAACTCCAAATCACTTATTGCCTTTTTCCATTCTCCTTTTCTTATGTAGATTTCTGCACGACCATAATAGGCTTCAGGAATACTATCATCCAGGTTGATTGATTTACCATAATCCTCAAGAGCTTCTTCATAATTCTTAAGTTGAAGTAATACTCGTGCACGTTTTTCGTATGCATTAGCATGACCTTGGTGCTTTTCAATGGCCTTGCTTAATGCTTGAATTGCTTCAGTTTCTTTTCCCTTTTCTTCAGAAAATTTTTTGCCTTTTTTAAATTGGATCACTGCAGCTTTATCACTTTCAGGCTCTATTTCATCATAATGCATGATTGTGCCATTATCTGTCATCCAGGCTTTCATAGATCCCGCAACGGCAAACTGAGAGCAATATCCCAATAGACTAACTGTATTTCTCCAACTTTTTTCTGAAGCTTGTCCTACAAAACGTGGTACATCTAGTGAAGAGCTATCTCTATTAAAAATCTCTTCTTCTTCTAGGAGTACATCATTTTTATAATAGGATTCTGTCCTATATTGATACATCTTAAGGACTTTGTCGAAACTCTTTTGATTGCTGAATTCGAGTCGCCCTTGGATAATAGTTTTAAAAAACATAAAGTAGTTGTCTATAACAGTTAATTCCGCCAAAAGAAGGCAGTCTTTCCCGTTGTGGTATTAAGTAACCACGTCTGATGAAATCCTACCAGTCCCAGTTTTGATTGAATTGCGGTCTATCAAAGATAGGCTGAAAAAAACAAATATTCTGAGTGTTTTATGGAATTAAGCCGAATTATATTTTTCTTAATATGTAATCCTGTGATTAGGTGGAACTAATATTCTTTTTAGATTTATTATTGATCAATATCCCAATAAACACTGAAAGAATGCAATAACAAGTAAAATACAAAGCTCCAGGAGCCAGACGAGAGTAATTTAGGGTCTCCACAGCATACCCATTTGGATTATTAGAAATCCCTGAGAGTTGAGATGTAATAATACCATAGAATCCAATATATGCCATAAACATAGCAACTACAAAAACATCAGCCATACTCCACTTCCCCAAGTGAAAGATTACATTTTGAACTACTTTGCTAGAGGCTACTTTTTTGCTAAAAAGATAAAATGCTGATAAAATCAATTTAATCAATGGAAAAACAATGCTAAAGCAGAACACTAAGGCACCTACAAGCTTTAAGTCCCAGCCTTGGCCTTCCCAAAGGGTTTTAGTCACATCAAGTATAGATTTACTCTGAAAATAAATAACCTGCTCTTCAAATGATATTGGTTCTCCCATAAGGCTGATAGTAAAGGCATTCAGTCTTGCATCTATATCGATCATTGGAAAGGTAATGCCAAGTATCAAAAATGCAATTGATGTTAAGGTCAACCCTAATATCATCATTTTAAATCCTATCCATTTCCATCCTATAATTAGCAGCGCTAATAGAACAGAGAGAAGAAGTATATTTTGTGTTAAAGCAGGACGCTCATTTGATTCTATGACTTTTATTTGACTTAGTAGATAAGCATTGGTCTCTTTATAAGTATCAAATTCATATTTATGATAATAAGGTTTTCTT
>Ga0055584_100000849_pt1 | contig 29416 bp, 27 predicted proteins | sample OSDHelmetaG_FD_58716 | JGI IMG/M metagenome (GOLD analysis project Ga0055584, IMG submission 58716) | Pelagic marine sediment microbial communities from the LTER site Helgoland, North Sea, for post-phytoplankton bloom and carbon turnover... | ecosystem: Environmental > Aquatic > Marine >... | reverse complement strand
AATTGGAGTGCAATGGGCGGGTCCGTAACCTCCGCAGCGAGTAATGCTGCGAGCATCCAATGGAATGCAGGACCCTCGGGAACGCTCATGGTATCGGAAACCGACGTCAACGGTTGCATGGCCAGTGATTCTTTGGCCGTAATTATACTATTCGTCGGCGTGGACGAAACGCATGAAAATGCGATTGCCATTTTCCCAAATCCTGCCAGCGAAATGATTCAGGTGCGATTGCCCAATGGAATGGAGTCGGCTTTGATCCAATTGATTGACCTAAAGGGAAGCATTCTAAAGCGCCAAACAAGCTTTGTAGGCACATCGTCCATCAACGTGTCCGATCTTCCTGCAGGAAGCTATATTATGCGTCTGGAGGTACAGGAAGCAGTGCTGCACCAGACCATCATCATTCAATAGGAGAGGATGCGTCAAGCATAAATGAAACTGAAGGCCTCGGTCTCCTCTTGGGGTCGGGGCCTTTTCATTGTGCCTAATCCTTGTATAGACAAAGCGCTGACGGTGGTTGAAGACCATCCTGAAACGTGCCTATACAATGCACGCGGGCAAAATACCCAACCAGTCTCGCCTCTCTACGAACCCATACAAAAAAGCCCCGCGTTCAAACAACGCAGGGCTTTCACAATTAAGGTTCTTCAAGGACTACTGCATGTAGATCTTCTCGGTAAGCACTTTTCCATTTACCGTAAGCCGTGCGATGTACACACCACTTGACAGTTCAGTGGAAGAGATGATAACTGAGTTGTCCATGTTTTGGATGTCCATCACTTTCTCTCCTAGAAGGTTGTACAGCGCTACTTCCGAAATAACAGAAGCAGAAACAAACTCAATCTGAGAACCACCATTCAGGAGCTGGACGTTTGCTGTAGCCGACTCATCAATTCCGAAAGGCGTCCCAACAAAGCAATCATCCACATTCACCGTTACGGTCTCAACACCTTTACAGCCCGTGGCATCAATACCAGAAATGATGATGTCGATTGCCCCTGGAGAGTTGGGTGATACCACCTGAACGTTAGACGTTGTGTTCAATGTTGAGTTCGGGAATTTCCAGATATAGCTCAAGCAATCTGGGCACGTTACGGTGATCTCATCTGTTTCATCCAGACAAATCGCAGCACCACCAGAGCTCTGCGTAGCAGAAATCACAGGGGCATCAATCACATTGATGGTTGCCGTTCCGCTCTTTGTGCAACCCAAACGAGTAGCTACCACCGTGTACGTGGTAGTGGCTGTAGGTGAGGCAACGACATCTTTAGCCGTTGGGTCATCCAATGTAGCACCGGGTGTCCATGAAAAAGAGGTTCCGTTTGACTGACAGCTGATCGTCGTACTCGTTCCAAAGCAGATGGTGTCATCTTCAATGTTAATCGTCAACGAAGGCAATGCACTGTTTACTGTAATTTCCAATGACTCAGAACCCGTACATCCGTTGGTGTCGGTAACCACTACCGTGTAGGTTGTCGTTGCGGAAGGCGTGGCTTGAACCGTCATGGTTGTGCTGTCGTTCAAAGAAGCCGAAGGAGACCATTCGTAGGTAGCGATACCCGCAGCATTCGCGGTAAGGGTGGCTGTATTGCTTGCGCATAGATACCCGTTTGTCGCGTCGGTTGAACTTGTAATGGTAACGGTTGGGCCGTCCGTAACGTCAAGAGAGATACTGTCCATTCCCATGCAGCCATTGCTGTCTATGACCATAACGTGATAGGTAGTAGCCGCTGATGGCGTAGCAATTACTGTATCCGCAGAGTCATTACTCAGCGATCCTGAAGGCGTCCACATGTACGTATCGTATCCTCCTGTGGCAACCAATTCAGAACTGGATCCTTCACAAAACGAAGTGCCAGCGCTAGAAGTAATGCTTACGGTAGGGTTAGGGTTCACAACGATGGTGATGGATACGGTATCGGTATCCACCGGCACGAACGTATATCCAAGCACAGTTATAGCATACGTTCCAGGCGCAGTAGCGCTGAAATTCACAGAGTCTACAAAATTCGTATCAAGATTGATCGTGTCACTCCAAGCATAAAGACTCATGCCTGATGCCTTGATCCAAACCGACTCGCCCGGACAGATCGAGCTGTCTTCTAAGGTAACCGACAATTGAGCGAACGAAGAAAGGCTGAATGCCAGCAAAACGATGAGGGTAGATAATCTCGCCATAATTAGATTTTTAACGTAAACTCGCAAATCTACCCGTAAATACGATACCCACAAAACCAAATACACACTAAGCCCAACTAATCCGACAATTCAGTCATGGAACTCCACGTATTATCCGACGAACACTTCATGAAGCTCGCTTTTCAAGAGGCGATGGTAGCCTACGAGAAAGGAGAAGTGCCCGTTGGCGCTGTTGTGGTATCTAAGGGTCGCATCATTGCCCGTGCGCACAACTTAACGGAACAATTGAATGACGTTACGGCACATGCCGAGATGCAGGCGATTACTGCAGCAGAAAATCATTTGGGCGGGAAATACCTTAATAAGTGCACCCTGTATGTGACGCTTGAACCATGCGCCATGTGTGCTGGGGCACTGTTTTGGTCGCAGATTGGAAAAGTAGTCTTTGGGGCACACGACGCGAAACGCGGTTTCCGGGCTATCTCCGCTGACATGCTGCACCCAAAGACTGAATGCGTTGGTGGGGTAATGGAGGATGAGTGCGGGGCAATCATCAAGCAGTTCTTTCAGGAACGCCGCAAGCAGGGCTGATCAACGCGTATGTTTGAACTCTTTGCCAGCCAAGATGTTACCTTTGTCACAAATTAGAATGTTATGTATCCAGAAGAAATCGTAGCTCCCATGAAGGCGGAGCTTACTGAAGTGGGGTTTGATGAATTGCTATCGGCAAATGAGGTGGATCAACTGATGAACAACATGGAAGGCACTACGCTGATCATGGTGAACAGTGTCTGCGGCTGTGCCGCAGCGAATGCTCGCCCAGCAGTGCGCATGTCCATTGACCACGCAAAGAAGCCCGCCAAATTAGTCACTGTATTTGCTGGGGTAGACCAAGAGGCGGTAGCCCAAGCGAGGAAATATTTCCTTCCTTATCCTCCATCCTCTCCGAGCATTGCCTTGATGAAAGATGGCAAGCTTGTGCACTTCATCGAGCGTCATCACATTGAGGGTCGGCCAGCTGAACTCATCTCGGAAAATTTAATGGCCGCGTACGACGAGTTCTGCTAACAGCATTCTCCATCGATAGTTTTAGAAAAGCCTTTCCACATGGTGGGAGGGCTTTTTTGTTACCGGGCTTGGTACAACCAATAGCTTGGATCCTGCAGGTCCGTGCTCTTCCATAGCTGGAATTCAATCTCGGTCTTGCCCTTGTCCGTGAGGATGATGCCAATCTCTTCCTTCGTTTTCACCTTGTCACCTGTATTGACAAAGGTCTCTTTCAGGTTGGTGTAAATGGTAATGTACTCTCCGTGCCTAATCATCACCACCTTGCCCGCTCCAGGAAGGATGATAATGCGCGAAACCTCTCCGTCGTACACTGCTCTCGCCCGACTATTTCCTGTAGTAGAAATGGTCAGTCCGTCCTTCTTCACCACGATGCCTTTGAGAAAGGGGTGTGCTTGCTCTCCGAACTTCGCGACAATTTCTCCTTTGTCCACGGGCCAAGGAAGCTTGCCCTTGTTGGCTACAAAGTTGTTGCCCAATTCGCGCGCCTCTGGTGTCAATTGATAAGTAGAACCTGTTGTCCCCGCCGCTTCATTTCGCGCAGCAATCTCTCGCTCGATGGCTTTTTTGATGGCCAAACGCAATTCTGAAGCGGATTTTTCCGCCGCCGCCAAATCCTTCTTGTACTGTGCTTCTTTGGATGAAAGGACCTTCAATTCCTTCTCCTTCTCTTGCTTCTCTCGGTTCAGGGTGAGCTTTTCTTTGTTCTGGGCATTGAGTACTTCGTTCTTCTCCTTTCGCTGCCCTTCTAGTGCCAAGTGTTTACTCTCTAGGCTACGCTGTGCAGCGAGGATGGCCTCGGCCTGGCGCTGGCGGTATTCACTCAATTGTTGGAGGTACTTTAACCTTCTGTAAGCTTGTCCAAAATCATCGCTGGCGAAGATGAACATGAGCTTCTGACTGGAGTTCCGTGTCTTATAGGCCTGTTCGACCATGCGTGCATACTCTTCCTTCAATCGAGCAATATCCCCCTCAAACGCTTTGATCAACTCTTCGTTCTCAGCAATCTTATCATCCAGGTAATCAATCTCCTCACGGATCGAGGAGATCAGCTCTTCGCGCTGGTTTATCTTCTTATTGATAAGGACTACTTTGGTGCTGGAACTCTTGCTGTCCGCTTCGATTTGCTTGAGCAATTTTTCCTTGTACTCAATCTCATCGCGCAACTTCTGCTGCTTACGCTTTAGCTCATCACTGGTTTGTCCGTGTCCAATAAGGACCGAACCGAGGATCAGGATCAGACTAAGGCACCAATGTTTCATACTTTTCAGGAATGGTAAAGGAAAGGCTAACTTCCTTACCCGTCGTTATCTTCATAACGGATGTTTTCACCTTTGCTTGTTCATTCGCTGTCTGCATCGTGTAAAGGGTGGTATTAGGGAAGGCTGAATTACAAACCTCCTTGTAATCAGCGTATTCGGCCAACAAGCTTCGGCCAGATTCAAGGTCAACGATCGACGTTTTGGTCAGCCGAAATCCATTTGGGTCTACCCACAGTCCAATATCAAGGTCAAGATCGGTGTCTTCGCCCTCCTTTCTCAAGGCTCTTCTCAACTGTCCTTTCTTCAGAAAACTCAGGTAGTACTCCCCTCCATCCTTAGTAGAGCGAATCTTCCCCTCCTCCGCTTCTATCACGAGCAATTTAATGCTGTTGGAGAGGAGCAATGACTCTAGGATCTCAAAATTGACCTCCACCTTAAAGCGTTCCTGTATATAATCGTAATCACCGACGTAATACTTGTTGTTCTTGCGGTCCATGAATTTTACCGTGTCAGGAAGGAAAAGAAATCGAGCGACCTCTACCGAATAATACGTTGCAGAAATCCAAATGACGCTATCTTGCTTCATGCGGATGTACATCTTGAAACTGTCTTCGAATTTCTCGGATTCAATCTCTACATCGTATTTGATGCTCAGCCACTCGCAGTTGAGTTCATTCTCATTCATCAACCCTAGAATCTCCTCGGTTTTGCGGTGCGGAACAGACCTATCCCCAGCGGTCTCTCGCGTGCTTTTGCACCCAGCAAGCAGCACCACGGCTATTGCTACCACGATCAAATATTTCATCCCGTTATTCATTCAAGGTTCTTGTATCAACCTTCCGCTGCAATGGTGCATTTTCCCCTTCAAGTTCTAACGCTCTTTTCCAATATCCAACCGCCTCTTCCTTTCTATCCAATTGGAACAAGGCATCTCCAAAATGCTCGAGCACCTCAGCAGAGTTTTCTCCCCCATTGAACAGCGCTTTGCCCAAATAGGTTTCAGCTTCTTCAAAAGCATTCATTTTATATAGGATCCAACCGTAGGTGTCTAGGTACGATGGATTGTCTGGCTCCAAGGTGAGGGTCTTTGCAGACATCTCTTTTGCCCTTTCCAATTTAACCCCTCTCAGAGAAAGAAAATAGCTGTAGTTGTTGAGCACATATGTATTGTTGGGGTCAAATAACAAGGCTGCTTCGTAGGCGCTGTCAGAGGACATTTCCCGCCCTACTTCATGGTAAGCATCGCCAAGACTAGCAAGCATCTGTGCCGAAAGTGCATTGTTCCCAATGACCATTTGGGCTCCTATCCGCAGGCTCTTAACCGCCGCCTCCCATCGCTCGAGTTGTGTATTGGCAATTCCGTTGAAAAAGTATACGGTCGGTTGCGCCGGGAAGAGTTCCAAGGCCCGCTCGCTGTCGTCTGCAAGCGCCTCCGTAAGGTTCAGCTCAGATTCGATCAGCAAGATTTGCGACCAAATCGCAAATCGCGAAGGATCCAATTCTGTGGCCTTGTGAAATTGCCGCAGAGCACCCGTCTTATCGCCTTCGAGGTTTAAAAAATCGCCGTAGATCGAATACGCCTTCGCCTCTCCCGGATGGGTTTCCACAACCGCTTCGCAAAGCCCAAGCACACGTTGACGCGTAACCTGGTCCTGTTCGGCCTTGTCGTACATTCTGAGCAGCACCCCAACTTTCCGATCGATGTCAAGGTTCGGATTAAGGAACGCCTTTTTCAAGTAGCTGAAAGCGGTGTCCAACTCATTCGTGCGATCGTAATACTCAGCTAAGGAGAGCTGAAAAATTGGATTGGTAGGATTGGCCTTGTAGGCGTCCTGGAACATTTGAATGGCCTCGTCGACCTTTCCTTGGACCCTATATAACTCGGCCAGCATTCCATACAGTTGCGTGTCTTCAGGATATAGCGCTATCAATTTCTTTAGTTCCACCACCGCCGCTTCATACTTGTGCTGGCTGATGAAATATTCTGACTTCCTAAGGTTGATCTCGTGGCTCGGCCCAGTAATCGCCTCAATCTCGTCGTACACCTTAAGGGCTGCTTTCTCTTTGCCGGCGAACAGAAGTGTATTGGCATAATCCAACTTCAGTTCCGTATCCTGGGGATAGGATGCCGATACTTTCTTATACACCTGTGACGCTTCTTTGAATTTCAGCTGATCCAGCAGCACTTGAGCATAGCTCAACGCGTACCATTTGTTATCTGGATTAAGTGTATAGGCACTTTCAAAGGCTGTTTCCGCCAATCCATACTGTTCTTGCTCTAGGTACACCTTGCCTTTTCCAAAATGCACCGCGTCACTTTGCGGATTGAGGATCAAGCACCGGTCAAACAGCTCAAGCGAGGCTTGGTAGTTCCCCAAGTGGCGCTCCTTCTCCGCATCGATAAACCTCCGTGCAAATTGTATTTCCGCTTCCGAAGGGTATACGACTTCCTGCGTCTTAGCGCTCGCAGCGCACAATACCAGTAGAAAGAGTCCTAAAAAACGTATGTATTTGCCTCGGATAATCAATCGATAAGCGTTGAGAAATCGCCGAGGCTGAGGTCCATGGCATGCTTGGATACAACGGCATGTGAACCAATCAATGAATTGTCTACCACAGCATTTTCAATCCGTGAGGATTCGCGAACAATGCTGTTCGACACCCTTGCATTTTTAAGAATCGTGTTGCTGCCTACACTGACATGCGGGCCGACTACGCTGTTCTCAATCACGGCTCCCTCTGCTATCAAAACCGGCTGAATCAAGGTGCTATTGGTAACTGTAGCCTCTGGTGAAACTTGGTCGAGGTCCTTTTCAAACTCGAGGATCATTCGGTTGGTCTCCACCGTAGCATCCTTGTTTCCGCAGTCCATCCAATGGTCAACGGTACCTGGTCGGAATTCAACTCCTTGCTGCTTCATGTTTTCAAGCGCGTCGGTGAGCTGGTATTCTCCTCCCTTGACCACATTGTTGTCCATGAGATACTTCAATTCCTTCCGGAGGTGGGCGCCATCCCCAAAGAAGTAAATTCCAATGATGGCCAGGTCGCTCACAAAGTCCTTTGGCTTCTCCACAAAGTCGGTAATCACCCCCGTGCTGTTCACTTTGACTACGCCGAATTGACTCGGGTCTTCAATCTGCTTTACCCAGATCATGCCTCCCTGAGAAGCATTGATCTTGAAATCAGCCCGAAACAAAGTGTCTGCAAAGGCCACAATCACTGGTCCATCTAACGACGGTTCAGCGCAGTAGATCGCGTGGCCCGTTCCAAGCGCAACGTCTTGATAGTAAATTTTGCCTTTGGCCCCAAGGCGTTCTGCGATTGCGATAAGCTCCTGCTCAACCTCATCACCGAAATCACCAATGATGAATCCTATTTCATGGATGGGTTCGTCGCACATCGCGGCGATGTCTTCTACCAAACGCTGTACAATCGGCTTTCCGCCTACTGGAATAAGGGGTTTTGGAGTGTGAAGGGTGTGGGGTCGCATCCGCTTTCCCTTACCCGCCATTGGAATGATCAAATTCATCTATATCAACTCTTTGTGGCGCAAAAATGCGAAAACATAGACTGGTGAAAGGAACGCGTTTGAGAATAAGCCTTAATGACCGGTGATTTTAATCTATTTGACGCCCGTGCTGCCAAACCCCCCTTGACCTCGGTCGGTCTCGGAAAGCGCTTCTACCTCTCTCCAGGAAACGGTTTCGTAGCGCGCGATGACCAGTTGCGCTACCCGCTCTCCATCTGTCACCTCAAACGGTGCATCGCCGTGGTTGATCAAGATAACGCCGACGTCTCCTCGGTAGTCGGCATCGATCGTACCCGGTGCGTTGAGCACGGTGACTCCCTTTTTATAAGCCAATCCAGACCGCGGCCTCACTTGCGCCTCGAAGCCTTGGGGCAATGCGATGTGCAGTCCTGTTGGAACCAATCTTCGCTCCCCTGGATTCAGGGTAAAAGCTCCTTCGGGTAAGTAGGCGCGTAGATCCATCCCCGCCGACATGAGCGTGGCATAGCTCGGCAATGGATGATGGCCCTTGTTTACGATCTCAATGGCTTGGGGCATGCTTCTTTTCTTTGAGGAATTCGAAATAGATCACAATGATCGCGAATAATCCGATCATCAGGGTGTGAATGGTGTACATGATGACTGACCCTACATCGGGAAGGTAACGTGCCACAAAATAAAGGGCCATGGCCAAGGCGAAGTAACCCCCCACTTTCTTCAACTGGTAAGGCACAGGATAAAAGCGCTGACCGATGATGTAACTGGCCGCTGCCATGCTGAAATAGCAGATCAACGTAGCCCATGCTGACCCTCGGAACCCGAGGATGGGAATCAACGCAAAGTTCAATCCGATCGTGAGAAGCGCGCCACCTATGGCGATGTAGGACCCGTACTTCGTTTTGTCGATCAGTTTGTACCAGACGCTGAGGTTGTAGTAAACCCCTAGGAACACATTGGCGAGCAGAAGGACGGGAACGATGTCAAGCCCCACCCAATACGCCTCGTTGGGAATGAAGTATTTGAAAATGTCGAGGTAGAGAGTAACCACAAGGAAAATCAACATAACAAAGGCAAAGAACAGGTGAAGCATCCGGGCATAGATAGCCTTTGCTTGACTGCTTTCTGCTTGGTCAAAAAAGAATGGCTCTGCCGCATAACGATACGCCTGAATACACAGCGTAATCACGATGGAAAGCTTGTAACACGCGCCATAGATGCCCAGTTGAGTCATGGTCAGCAATTCCCCTTGGTCACCGATCAACATCCATTTCAACATGGCTCGATCCAAGGTTTCATTAACTATTCCGGCCAAGCCCGCCACCAGCAACGGTATTCCATAGCGCACCATTTTACGCCATATTTCACGGTCAAATTCGAACCGTTCCTTGAGCATGTCTGGCAGCATGAGTAAAAAGCGAACCCCACTCGCCATGAGGTTAGCGATGAAGACATATCCTACTCCGGTATCCGGATCGTAGAAGGTTTCGACCAACCAATTGATCTCGCCAGCTTGATATTTAGGCAGGCAGTACGCGAGAAAGAAGAGGTTCAATCCAATATTGACCGCGATAAATACGAAGTTGATAACTGCGAATCGAAAGGCCTTGTTTTCGGCGCGCAGCTTTGCTAAAGGCACGGCGACAAGCGCATCTAAACCGACGATGATTCCAAACCAAGAAATGTACTCGCTGTCATTCGGGTAGCCCAAAGATTCCGCGATGGGTTGTGCAAAAACAGAGACGATAGCAATAAAAGCGAAGGAGGTGAGGATCAAAGAGATGAGCGCCGTTGAAAACACCTTCTCAATGCCCGTTTCCTTTTGAGCAGAAAAATATCGGAAGAAAGCAGTCTCCATTCCGTAGGTGAGCAAGACGACAAGAAACGCCACGTAGGCGTACATCTCTGTGATGATGCCGTATTGATCGGGCGAGAACACTTGCTCACTGGTGTAGAGCGGGGTAAGCAGGTAATTCAGGAAGCGACCCAATATACTGCTGAGTCCATAAATTGCCGTTTGACCGACGAGCTTCTTGAGCGGTGATGCCATCTTGGTGAACAAAGAAACGCCCAATCTAAAATTGATTTCACGTCTTTTGTTAAAGTTTCCACCTGCCAACCGTGGATTCAGAAGTTGAACAGAAATCTTGGATTCAATCGCATGATGCCGAACAGCGCGTTGAACATAAAATCCTCTTTCCTATGGGCGCTGACCTTGAGTTTAGCTCTCATGCAGTGCTTCTTCTTGTCTGATCAAGACTGGTCAGTAGAGGGGCTTGAGGTGATCACCGGAGATGGCCGGGGCTACTACGACTACCTCACTTCGATCTTCATCGATGGCGACCTCACACACCAGCCGATCAACGGCCGATACATCCTTAATGTGGATGGCGTTGGGGTCAACAAGTATTACGCGGGAACCGCTTTGTTGATGCTCCCGTTCTTCTTGTTGGGAATGTTCATCGCTTGGGTTACAGGAGTTCCCATAGACGTTTTCAGCCTCCCGTTTCAACTTTCCATGTGCATGGCGGCGTTGATCTATGCGGTGGGCGGAGTGTATTTCCTACGTCGACTTCTCGCGTCTTTTGACGTTGAGGTTTGGGTGAAAAACGCGTTGTCCTTTGCAGCGCTCTTTGCTACCAACCTGCTGTACTACACGGCCTATGACCTCACGGCCTCGCACGTTTATTCCTTCTTCGCGATTGCCGCGTTTGCCTGGTATGCACGGCAGTATTTCCTTTCGCAAAAGGCTACTGACCTTCTCCTATTGGCCTTTTGGTTTGGTCTTACGCTCCTGATCCGACCGGTAAATGCCTTGGTCATTTTCTCTCTCCCGTTTTTAGCAGGTGGACCATCCGCATCCTTGCATACTAGTCGTGCACTCTTTCAAAATGCAGGCGCCCTAGTCACCGCTAGCATGATCATCATCGGACTAGGATTGGTGCAGTTGATGCTCTACAAATTGCAATCTGGCAGCTGGATCGTTTGGAGCTATGCCGGTGAAGGATTTTACTTCCATCGCCCTGCCTTTTTCGAATTTCTCTTTGGATTCAAACGGGGGTGGATGATCTACAGTCCTTTGTTCTTGCTTCTCATTCCGGCACTTTGGAAGATGATGAAGGACTCCCGATGGATGGCCTTTTCATGGGTAAGCTACTTCTTGCTATCGGTCTATGTGATGAGCGCCTGGTGGTCATGGCACTACGGTGGTTCTTACGGAGCACGACCAATGGTCGACCTCTATGCTATCTTACTGCTTCCGATAGGTATTTGGCTGCACAAAAGCGGAAGCCAGGTTAAACAACGCATCATCGTCATCACAATAGCCGCTTTGTCTCTTTTAAACGTGGTTCAGGTGCGTCAAATGAAGCACGGCATTCTCTCCGCATGGCACATGAATGCTGGAAAATACTTCTGGGCTTTCGGCAAGTTCGATGCGGATAGGTACGCCCATCAACTGGGTGGAAGAGACGATACCAAGCCCTACCACAAGCGATCAAAGATCCTGTACGCGGGCACTCCAAAGGATCGGGATGGACATTGGAACGCCAAGCATGCCAAAGGCAAGGCAGATGCGGTGTTCACTCCGGAAATTGAATTCAGCCTAGGTTATACCTATGTCTTCGGCTCCCTTTCCGGTGAGCGCATTTTCATCGAATTGGACGTGGAAAGTCAAGAGTACATTGCCGGCTCCGCCTCCAGCGCTTTCCTGGTGATCGAACTGAAAGACACCGAAGGAAAGACCAAGCTATACGATGCTTTTCGGGTCAACGAGCATCCCGGACTGAGCCTAGACTCGTGGCACAATATGCACTATGCCTATTCCATAGAGGAGGACGTCAAAACAGACGATCAACTGAAGATGTACCTATGGAACAAGGGCAAAGGCGCCTTTGCACTGAAGATTAATTCATGTGAGGTACGCGCCTTGGAGTGAGCATTACTTGCCTTTGAAATCTGGCTTCCTTTTTTCTAGAAACGCTGCGGTTCCTTCCTTGAAGTCGGCCGTGCCGAACGCTTCGCCGAAGAGGTGAATTTCCTCTTCAAAGCCGTCTAACCCTCCTTCATCTCCAGCATTAACCGCGGCAATCGCATACCCTATCGCCGTAGGTGAGTTCCTGGTTATTTTAGAAGCGATCTCGCGGCACTTTTCGAGCAGTGCATGTATGTCGACAACGTGGTTCACCAAGCCTCCTAAAAGGGCTGTATTAGCGTCGATCATCTGTGCAGTGGTAATCATTTCCATCGCCCTGCCTTTTCCGACCAAGCGAGGTAAGCGCTGGGTGCCACCATAGCCAGGGATGACTCCCAAGGAAACTTCTGGCAATCCCATTCTGGCATTGTCAGAAGCCACGCGCATGTGGCAGCTCATTGCCAATTCTAACCCACCGCCCAAGGCAAAGCCATTGATGGCAGCGATCACTGGCGTGCCCATCTCTTCGATCAGGTCAAAAAGCTTTCGATGACCTTCTGCACTCAGATTGCGTCCTTCTTCGACCGTAAAACCTGCAAATTCACTGATATCAGCTCCAGCCACAAAGGCTTTCTCTCCAGCCCCGGTTAGGATGATACAACGCACTTCTGGACTCGTGTCCAACTCTCGCATGCACTTGCTCAGGTCATCGATCACCGAGATGTTAAGCGCATTCAACTTATCAGGACGATTGATGGTAACGAGTGCAATCCGATCGCTCTGTTCTACAAGAAGGTTTGGGTATGCCATGGTCCAATTATTTGTGACGAAGGTAGTAGACTACGGCTAGCTGGAAAAGCACATTCGATCAGGCCGTTGGGAGGGAGATTTCAAATTTTGTGTAGGCCCCTAGTTCGCTTTGAAAGGCAATCAGGCCTCCTGCCGACTCAATGATTTGCTTGCAGATTGCCAAGCCCAAGCCGGTGCCGCTAGATTTGGTAGTAAAGTTGGGTCGAAAGATCATCTCCTGAACTTCTTGCGGAATACCGACTCCGTTGTCCAACACCGTCATCACTGCGCGTCCTTCTATCACGCTTACCTCAATATCCACCTTCGGATTTTCTTCATTAGCAACGGCGTGCTTTGCGTTTTTCAGGAGGTTGTTCAATACGCGGCCAAGTTGCTCGGGGTCTATGTTTACCCTGACCTCCGTCTCCCGCAAGTCCAGCCCTAAATTAAAAGGCACATCAGCAAACAGCTGTGCCGCATCGCGTACTGCTTGGTTGAGGTCAATGACCTCTGCATTCGCCTTGGGCATTTTGGCGAAGTCAGAGAATTCCGAGGCAATGTTGCTCAAAGAATCGATTTGTTGAATGATGGTCTGCATCGTCCGCTTGAATTTCTCCCTCCACTCCGGATCGTCATAGGCCGCCGTGGCCTGAAGATGCTGAACGCTCAGCTTGATCGGCGTGAGCGGGTTCTTGATCTCATGCGCAACTTGCCGCGCCATTTCCCGCCAAGCCGATTCTCGCTCGCTCTTGGATAGTTTTTGCCGGCTCTCCTCCAATTTCTGGAGCATCGCATTGTAAGCGTCAACAAGCGTCCCAATCTCATCGTCTGACCGCCAATCAAACGGTTCGTTTTTGATGTTCAAATCCACTCGTTGCATACGGTCACTCAAGGCGGTCACATTTTTCGTGATCGATCTAGACAAGAAGAAAGTGAGGGCAATGCCGCCGAGAAATATAAACAGGTAGACCACCCCGATTGAACCCAAAAAAGCTTCTAGGTCTCCTTGGCTAATCGTCGGATCCTGCAAGTAGGGTATGTTCAAAATGGCAATGCGTTCGCCGCGGCCATTGTAAAGGTTGGTATAATCTGAAAGGTACCTACGGCCCTCTTCTTCTTCTGGAATGATGATCCTGTCAAGAGACTTGAGTTCCTCGAGGGCTGAGTTTGGAACACGCCTGTCTACGTATTCCGAATGAATGGCGTCTGAACGAGCAGCGACGAGCAATTCTCCTGAAGTGTTGAAGACATTGATTTCCAATCGATGGACGCTTGCCAACCGAAGGAGTTCTTCTTCAAACTCTTGTACCACCACATCCTGATCTTCCTGCAGTTGTACCTCCTTTGAAAAGTAGGCCATCTCCGTCTTGATTGCGCGCTCTTTGCGTTGCAATCGTTCTTGGTGGTATTCTTTGTTCTGCTTGGTAAAGAACCAAATGGTCACCGCCCCAATCACCAGCAGGGATGCGATGACGAGCGAAAGCATGGACAGTGATATGCGGGTACGGAGTTTCACGCGGTTAAAAGTAGACAAGAATCCTGCCTGAATAGAAAAGGGCGACCCTTCCGAATCGCCCTTTCTTTGATTTTATGCAGATCTATCAGCCGTTCAGCGCCTCCGCACCTCCAACGATCTCAAGGATCTCTTTGGTAATGGATGCCTGACGTGCCTTGTTATAGGTCAACTTCAATTCCTTCAGCAGGTCGCCCGCATTATCCGTCGCCTTGTGCATGGCCGTCATTCGCGCTCCGTGTTCTGAAGCTACACTATCCAACAACGCCTTGAAGAATTGTGTTTTCAACGATTTCGGAATGAGGTCGGCAACGATCTCTTCCATGTTGGGTTCAAAGATGTAATCCGCGCTATTTGCGCCTTCTTCCAATACCGGAGGAACGATGGGCAAAAATTGCTCTGTGCGAATGATCTGTACCGCGGCATTCTTGAAAGAATTGTACACCAACAGCACCTTGTCGAATTGCTTCGCCTTGAACGCACCCATGATCTTCTTAGCCGCCGAAGCAGCATTGTCATAGGACAAATCGTCGAAGATCTCATTCGTGTGCCGTGGCAACAAGGTGCCCTTGATGAAATGATCGGTCTTCCTGAACGCATCCTCTGCCTTCTTTCCAAAGGTCAGCACGGTTACCTTCTTGTCCTTGTAATCGTTCGCAATCAGATGCTTGGTGTGCTTGATCACCTGAGAGTTGAACGCACCGCAAAGACCTCTGTTCGAAGTAATGACGACGATCAGCACGCTGTCCTCTTTGTCAGCGCGCCCATAGACGTTTTCGCTAGTGTCAAGCTCTCCGCTCACTCCCTCCAGAATCTCCTGAAGTTTTTCAGAGTAGGGACGCATTTGAGTAATCGCATCCTGCGCCTTTCTCAATTTGGCCGCAGACACCATTTTCATTGCAGATGTGATCTGCATGGTGCTGTTGACCGAAGTGATCCGGACCCTTACTTCTTTTAAGTTAGGCATGCGTTAGCGATTATTTTTTTGAAACTTTATACTTCGCAGACATTTCAGCAGCCACTTTCTCTAGGGTAGCGGTAACCTCGTCTGTCAGTTTTCCAGCCTTCAATGTATCGAGTACATCTCGGTGATTTCGATCCATGAAATCAAGGAATTCAACTTCGAATTCTTTGACTTTGTTTACCGGAACCGCACGGAGCAAGTTCTTAGACCCACAGTAGATGATAGCAATCTGCTTCTCAACGGCCATCGGTTGGTTTTCTGCTTGCTTCAAGATCTCAACGTTACGTACACCCTTGTCAATGACCGATTGGGTGGCCGCATCTAAGTCAGATCCGAACTTAGCAAATGCTTCAAGTTCGCGGTACTGTGCTTGGTCGAGTTTCAACGTACCAGCAACCTTCTTCATGGACTTGATCTGTGCATTACCTCCAACACGCGATACCGAAATACCTACGTTAATCGCTGGACGCACACCCGAGAGGAACAAGTTCGCCTCGAGGAAGATCTGACCATCCGTAATGGAAATTACGTTGGTTGGGATATAGGCAGAAACGTCTCCTGCTTGTGTTTCAATGATGGGAAGTGCTGTAAGCGAACCTCCTCCTTTTACTTTTCCTTTCAACGCCTCGGGAAGGTCGTTCATCTGAGATGCGATGGTATCATCGTTGATGATCTTGGCCGCACGCTCGAGTAGACGGGAGTGTAGGTAGAAAACATCGCCAGGGTAAGCTTCACGGCCTGGAGGACGACGAAGCAAAAGGGAAACTTCACGGTAAGCAACAGCTTGCTTGGAGAGATCATCATATACGATCAATGCTGGACGTCCTGTATCGCGGAAGAACTCACCGATCGCAGCACCTGCCATTGGCGAGTAGAACTGCATTGGAGAAGGGTCAGAAGCATTCGCAGCAACAACCGTTGTATAGGCCATTGCACCTGCATCCTCAAGACGCTTAACAATACCGGCTACGGTAGAAGCTTTCTGCGCAGAAGCGACGTAGATACAGTATACAGGCTCACCTCGATCGTAGAATTCTTTCTGGTTGATGATCGTATCGATCGCAACCGTTGTCTTACCTGTTTGACGGTCACCGATGATAAGCTCGCGCTGACCTCGACCTACTGGAATCATCGCGTCAATCGCCTTGATACCTGTTTGAAGTGGCTCGTTTACGGGTTGACGGAAAATAACGCCAGGCGCCTTTCGCTCAATTGGCATTTCGAAGAGCTCGCCTTCGATTGGACCTTTACCGTCGATTGGATGACCCAAGGTGTTGACCACGCGGCCAACGATTCCTTCCCCCACATGGATGGAAGCAATGCGGCCTGTACGCTTAACCGTGTCACCTTCTTTGATGTCGGTGGAGTGTCCGAGTAATACCGCTCCGATGTTGTCCTCTTCAAGGTTTAGAGCGATGGCTTGGAGTCCGTTCTCGAACTCGATCAATTCACCCGCTTGGACATTGCTGAGTCCATAGATACGTGCGATACCATCACCGATCTGGAGGACCGTGCCTACTTCTTCGAGTTCGGCTTCTGTCTTCGCTCCTGAGAGTTGCTCTCGGAGGATCGCTGATACTTCTGCTGGTTTGATTTCAGGCATGACTTTATCTGGTTATTTGCTAAAACGCTTATGCGTTGTGTATGTCGTATTTCAAATCATTCAATTTCTTGCGGTAGCTCGCGTCTACCCGCTGATCACCCACGCGGACCTTCAATCCACCCAAGATGTTTGCGTCAACATGCTCGATGAGCTCAATCTTATCGCTTAGAGAAGCAAGTACTCCAGCAACTTCTTTTCGCTGCGCATCGCTCAAAGCAACCGCTGAAGTCACATCTGCGGTGACGATTCCCATGCGCTCTTTGTAAATCTCAATGTAGGCGTTGACGACCGTTGGAAGCAATGCTTCACGGCCCTTGGCGCAAACCAAGGTCACAAAGCCCATCGTAAGATCCTGCACGTACTTGCCGAATACAGCTTTGAGCACCGTCTGCTTTTTGTCCACTTTGACAATCGGAGATTGCAAGAGCAATTCCAATCCGTGGTTCTCGGCAATGGTTGCTGAGATCAGCTCCATGTCCTGCTTCACCTGCTCGAGCTTGTTTTGCTCCGTGGCAAGTTCTATCAGGGCTAAGGCATACCTTCCGGCTGACTTCGTTCCTTTCATCAGTTGAAGTTGATTTCTTTCAGGGCAGTCACTACAGCGTTTTTCTGTTTGTCTGCGTCTGTCAATTTCTCTGAAAGGATGCGTTCGGCTATTTCAAAAGAGAAATCAGCTACCTGATTTTTTAACTCTTCAATCGCCTTTACTTTTTCATGCTTGATCTCATCGCGTGCAGAAGCGAGAATCTTGGTCGCCTCTTCCTGCGCTTTTTTCTTCGCTTCGGCTATGATCTCATTCTTAGTCTCACGCGCTTCTTTCATCAAGGAATCCCGCTCATCTCGTGCCTGCTGAAGCAATGCATCATTGCTCTGCTTCAACTTCTTCATTTCACGGCGTGCAATATCTGCCTGCTCAAGCGCCTCTTCGATCGACTTCTCACGACGGTTCACAGCGATCAACATCGGCTTCCAAGCGTACCTTCTCAATAAGAAGAGGAGCGCCAAAAACAGCACGGTTTGCCAAACGAATAGGCCTACCGAGAATTCACTGATTAACTTTTCCAAGGTGTATAGTATTTAAATGAATGTCAAAAAAGAATCAACAGCGACAGCCAACCGCGGCCGCTGTTGATGTACAATTATGAAACAGCGAAGAGAGCCGCGAAAGCGACACCTTCTATGAGGGCCGCAGCGATCAACATCACCGTTTGGATACGGTTAGTAGCTTCTGGCTGACGAGCAATCGCTTCCAGTGCAGAGCCTCCGATATTTCCAATACCGATACCGACTCCGATTACTACCAAACCTGCTCCTACCATTACTGGAATTTCCATGTCTATTCGTATTTAGAGGTTAATAATTCAAATCAATGATCATGATGAGGTTCTGCAGCGGCACTGCCGAAGTAGAGTGCACTCAACATGGTGAAAATATATGCCTGCAGCGCAGCTACAAGCAGCTCAAGAATCCCGATGAAAAACGCCAATCCAAAAGAGAGCGGACTACCAATCCAGCTTTTGAAAATAAAGATGAGGCCTAACAGGCTCATCATTACGATATGCCCCGCGGTGATGTTCGCATAGAGTCGAATCATCAAGGCAAAAGGCTTGATGAATATTCCAAGGATTTCAATGGGAACGAGCAAAGGATAGATTCCTAATTTGCCATACCAAGGCATGGACTTCCCAAGTGGGTCTAAAATGTGCAACCAATAGGTTTTGGTTCCAGACAAATTCGTGATCAAAAAGGTGATCAAAGCCAAGGCGAAGGTTACTGCAACGCTGTTGTTGATGTTCACCCCCAAAGGCGTAAGGCCAAGAAGGTTGACGATCCAGATAAAAAAGAACACGGTGAGCAGAAAGCCCATGTATTTCCGGTAACTCTTCTCTCCGATATTGGGTCGAGCTATATCATCGCGCACGAAAAGCACAATGGGCTCGACGAACTTGGCCACACCCCTTGGAACAAGGTCGTTCTTGTAATTCCTGGCTGCACGTCCGAAAAGTACAAGCATCAAAAGTCCAATGGCAATGATGTGGAATACATTCTTGGTGATGGACAAGTCCAACGGCTTCACATTGGTGGGGTGATGATCTGCGTCAAAACTGAGCGTTCCTTCCGCGTCTGTTCGGTAAACCTTATTGTGATATACAAGGTAGAATTTACCCTTGCTTTCGGCTACTTCCTCGCCGTGATGAAACGCTGATGACATGAAGAAATGTACCCCCTCATCCACAAGAATCACAGGCAACGGAAATCCGTAGTGGCTTCCCGTCGACTCATCTGTGAAAAGATGATAGTCGTGACCATCCTCCAAGTGATGACGGATATCTAGCTTGATCTCCTCCTGAAAAGTCAGACTGTCCTCGGCAAGTTCACTGTGCTGAGAGGTTCCAACGAACGGATTGAAAATCAGCGCGAAAAGGACAAGTGAATAGATAATTCTCGAACGCATACTCCTCTGCGAATAAGGGTTTTAAAATCGAGTGCAATAGTACATAATAATGTTAGACTTGAAAAGAGAAAAAGGAATTGAATTTAGGGCGCTCAAGCTCGCTCGCCTCAAGACTGTTTGTTCAGAAATCGGATGAGGTACCAAACCTCCACAATCATGGTCAATGCGTAGGGAATGAAAAAGGTCAAGAACTGACTTTTCTGCACCGTCTCTTGATCGCTCAACTCCGGAAAGAAGAAAATAAAAAAAACGACCAGTTTCAGCAAGCTTCCTCCCATGAACGTGAATCCAGTCACATCTGGCCGGCGTTGGGATAGGTAGATGATCAACGCTCCGATACACAGACCAAACACAGCATTCATAAAGTAATAACCGGGAAGGAGCACCAGGCTGTCAGAGGCGCTCGATGTTAATACGGCATCATGGATCGTATAGGATACCCCCAGCACAACGGTCAAGGTCAAGGTGAATAACCCTATCGCTCGGTAGAGGTTCATTCTTCGGATTGGTTGAGTTGACGGATCGCATTGTAGGTGGCGCCGCCGGTGGCAAGTAGGGTGAGAATCAGTGTATAAATACGCCGTTCACTGATCGGATAATTGTCATCCAAGTAATCTCCAAAATAGGCTCCAATAAAAATGGTGGCTGCGAGCTGAAAGCCCATGCCCGATAATGCCGCGACCCGTTCAAGCGGTTTTTTCGGCAAGGGCTTCGGTTTCTTTGGGCGCGATGTCCTTGATCACTCCGCCCATGCTGCAGCTTCCGCTGAAGGTGGCGCCGGGCTCAATCGCGAGCTTTCCGGTTGTAATCTCTCCTTGAAGTTTGGCGGAAGCTTGCAATGCGAGCAGCTCCTTGACGATGATCTTTGCTTTCACTTCTCCGCTGATGTTAGCAGAATTGCATCGGATCGAACCTTCGATCTTTCCGGATGGGCCTACAACGAGTTTTCCTGTAGATTCTACAGAACCTATCAATGTTCCGTCAATGCGAAGGACACCTTCGGTCTTGATGTCACCTTGAATACGAGTTCCCTTGGCGATCTGGTTGTGTGCCCCAAATTCTCCGTCTCCATTCTTGCTCATAGGTTTCGAATTTCTTCCCATCATTCTGAAAAGGTTTTTGCAAAGGTATGGGATTCCTAAACACGATCGAAGCAGGTGATATCACTCGCTTTTCAGGTACTTCTCCGAGAAGAATTGGAGGTACGCTTGGGTGTTCTGGTCTTTATAGAAGACAGCGTAATTGTCGTAAGAGATCACAAACGGTGACGTCGCTTCGGTCACAACCGTACTCAGTTCAGCTGCCCCTGTGAATGTTCCGTAGTAGTCCATTGCCTTGGAGGCATAACCGACGTTCGAAACGATGATCATGCTACGACCATCCTTCATCGGTATGGAAGACGTCTTGAAGCCTTTGGTGCTGAAATACTGCCGGTTGAAGTCAGACACTTTCGTCTGCACCGAAGCGGCATCCATGGTATCAGGAATTACCATCACAAAGTTGTGGGATGCTCCGATATCATAGACGTACTTTTCCATCGCCCGCTCAATCTCCGCTTCATCCACTTCTTCTTCTGCCGCGGTCACCGCACTATCAAATTTTCTCCCGTTTTCAAAGTACGTGATGATCTCGGCGGCTTCTTTACCTACGTCAGAGCCTCCATATTTCTGCTTGATCGACCGGAGCTCTGTGATCATACGCTCTTCGCTGTCAATGTACCCCAGGCAGATCGCTTCTAAAAACCTTAATTGTGGCTCGAGCGAGGAATTCGGAAAATTGGTCAACGCATCCACCACCAACCCATAGGCTTGTCGGTAAAAGCCTTGTTCAAAATAGACGTATGCCTTTTGGTAAGCTTCTGAAACAGCCTCTGTCGTCTCTTCCTCCTTCGCCGCGTAGTTCGGATTCACGATCACCTTCGCGTAATCAGACGTCGGGTACTTGCTCAGGATTTGCTCTTTGTGGAACGCCGATTTTGAGGCGTTGCCCATGTCCTGATACATGAGGTAAAGCTGATAATGCGTCGTGATGTGGTACTTCGACGTATCATAGCGAGAAAGCAATTCCTCGAAAGTTTCGGCCGCTGGTGGTAGGTCGTTCATCTGTTCCTTGTACACCAAACCGAGGTCGTAGAGCGCTTCCACGATTAAAGCGTGCGAACGCGCCATCTTCTCATCCGTATCGGGAACCGATTTTCGGTAGTAATTCGGGTTCTTCGGATCATCCGCTCCTTCGATCGTGTCTTCTTCCAAGACTCCACCATCTTCGGCAACCAACAAAGGCGCTGAGGAAGTTTTGTCCGTTCTCCGCCAATCGTCTTCGTTTTTTCGATTGCCTCCCCAGATCTTCTTGAACTCGGAAACGCCAAATCCAATGGCCCCGGGATTATAGAAATACCACTCCCCGCTCTTCATGTTGCGATTGAACTGATTTCCTTGGTCAAACTTAGATTGCTGGCTCTGCATTTCTTCGAGCTGCAGCTTGCGTTTCTCATCGTCCTCTCGCTTGATGACCTGCTCAATCCGCTGATCGATCAGTGCTTCCTGCTCCTTTTCTGACAGTTGCGCAAAGGCTTGCAAACTGTCCTCAGTATTTACAATCTCGATGTCGCGCATCATCTGGGTCAAGCTATTGGCGCGCGCTAAAATCATTTCGTAGTCAGGATGTTCGGTGCTCAAAAAGGCCACCGTACTGTCGTAGTAGGTTTGAGCTACTTCGTACTTAGGCTTCGAAAAGAAGATCTCCGCCAATCGATAATAGGCGAGCCCTTTGGCATTTCCGTTTCGAACGGATTTCCGAGTCGCCAGATGCAGGTAATCGATTCCCTGGTCCTCATTTCCTTCTTTGAGCTCAAGTTCAGCCAGTGCGTAGTAGACTTGGTCCAAGAACTCCTTGTTCTTTTCATCCTTGATCATCTTGAATAAGATGTCCTTGATCTCGTCGGTATTCCCCGAATTCACATCGTACGCCAGCGCTCGGTTGATTTTGGCATAGAACGTCATTTCATACTCTGGGTTCCTGCGGATGACTTCTGCGAACAGGTCGCTTGATTTCAACCCATCGCCCATGCGATCATACAATTGTGCGAGGATGAACATCCTACGGGTCTTCTCGTCGCGGTTCCGTGTGTAAAAAATAGAGCGTTCGAGTTCTTCTATCGCCTTCTCTACCCTGTCTTGTCGTAGATAGTTCTCCGCTTTGACCGCGTGAAACAAGCCCATCTGCTTTTCGGGCATCCCATCTTCCAAGCTCACCTTGCGAAATTGATCCCCGGCTCGCTCGTACTGTTCCTGTTCCATGTAGATCCGACCCAACCACATGTACGACTGTTGCCGAATCTCACGATCCGGATACTTTCTTTTGGTAAAGTCGAATATCTGCTTGGCCAAGGTGTATTCTCGCTTGAGGAATTGTGCTTCGCCCATGACCAGCCAAGTATCATCGATCCACTTACAATTCTCTTTTCCGCTGATGTCCATGCTGTGTCGTTCCACCACCATGGAGGTCTTTTGGATCGCCCTATCGAGTTGAGGGTATGCCCCTTGCGCAATTTCATCCTTCTTAGAAATGAAGATGGGAAGCTGAGCTGCATAGTCCTCTTGATAGGCTTCCGTCATCGCCTTGTGCGCATCCTGTAGAGCCAATCTCCCATTGAAGAACCCATTGTACCTCGCCGTTACGTTGTGGTAAGATCGGTTTAAAATGGTATTCTTTTCTTGCGAACACCCCACCAAGAGCAGGGTGATCAACGCGGGCAGTATGATGCGGATGTGCTTCAATTTGACTTCAGCCTATGCAATCTTCAAAGGAGGGCAAAATTACCTTAAATCTAAAGAGTTATAAACGCAGCCTTGGCCTTGGGTATTATTAAGATATTTGAACAAATTTCTCATGGCCAAAAAGGGGGACGATAAAAACACCAAGGGCAAGCTGTATCAACGGCTTCGCAACCATTATAAATTGGTGGTCCTCAACATCGACACCTTTGAAGAGCGTTTTTCCCTGTTGTTGACTCCCCTCAACTTGATCGTCTTGGTCGGGGCAACGGTAGTGTTCATTACAAGCATCGCATTCGCCATTTTAGGGTGGACGCCTCTTCGCTACTACCTCCCCGATTACGCAGAAGAGATCCGGGTGCGCAACATGGTCATGGAAGCATCCATCAAAGCCGATTCGATGGAAATTGCCCTGGCGCAGCGCGATGCGTACATCTCTAGCATTCGTATGTTGATAGAAGGCCGCATCGACACGGTCGCTGATTCTACCGCATTTCAAGTGGTCGACCCTCTGGAAGTGAACTATTCACACAGCCGAGAAGACAGTTTACTGCGCAAAGAAATTGAGCGCGAAGATTTGGTGAACCTCAATCCCAATTTTAATCGGGATAACAAGACCGCATACCTGCTCTTTCCACCGCTCAAAGGAACGATCATGGATCGATTCAATGCCCAGCGCAATCACTTTGGTGTGGACATTGCCGCGCCGAAAGATGAGAGCATCAAGGCGATCGATGACGGCACAGTGATCCTCGCGGCGTATACGGCCGAAACGGGATACATCATTCAAATCCAACACGACAACGACCTTCTTTCGGTGTACAAGCACAATTCCTCCTTGCTCAAAAAGGAAGGGGATAAAGTGCGCGCAGGAGAGGCAGTTGCGGTAATTGGCGAGACGGGAGAATTCAGCACTGGACCCCATCTGCATTTTGAAATGTGGCGCAACGGCGTTCCCTTGAATCCAGAAACCTTCTTCTCTTTCGAATAAATGGCACGGATCTCAGTGTACACAGACGGCTCAGCACGAGGGAATCCAGGTCCTGGCGGCTTTGGGGTGGTCCTTATGTCGGGTGAGCGCAAAAAAGAAATCTCGGAAGGCTTTCGTCACACCACCAACAACCGGATGGAGCTGCTCAGCGTGATCGTGGCGTTGGAGTCTTTGAACGGAAGCGGTCATGAAGTACTCATCTACTCAGATAGCAAATACGTTGTGGATGCTGTGGAGAAAAAATGGGTCTTCGGTTGGCAGAAAAAAGGGTTCAAGGGAAAGAAAAATGAAGACCTCTGGCAACGATTCTTGCGCATCTATCCCAAGCACAACGTAAAATTCAAATGGGTAAAAGGCCACGCTGGCAACGTGTACAACGAACGTTGCGATACCTTGGCCGTGGATGCCGCACTTGGCACCAAGCTGAAGCAGGACACTTTCTTTGAACGAGAGTCGGGGTTTAGTCGTTAGCGTCTTCTTGCTCCTTGTCTTCTACTTCTTTTGCCTCGCTGATCAACGCTGAAAGGCTTGCCTTTTTATTGCGCAAGAGCGCAAGTTGTGTCAATTCCTCTTCAGAAGGATTTTCGACCGCTTCTATTTCTCCCAGGGTTTCTTCATAATAAGACAAGGCACGTTGCAGTCCTTGCACGGTAGACATGCGTGCCCACCATGACATTTCTTCGAATGCTGAATTCCCGAGGTAGGATACCAGTGCATCATAGACCTCTTCGCTTTCGACGGCTATGGCAAAGCGTGTAAAGTCATTGTTGAACATAAAGCGGTCGATCCCCTTCATGGCATCCCCATGCTCCTGAAAAAACGACAACGATGCCTCCTGACCACACAAGGCGTGCATCCGTGCTATCCAAAGCAGCATTTCTTCGCTGTCTTCTTCTTGCAAGTTTTGAGACAGGCCTATTGCGCTGCAAGGGTCACGCTCAGTGAGGGTGCTCAACGCTGCTCGGACAACGCGCATGGAAGAGTCTTGCATGGCGCCGATGCACAAGTCCGTCATGCCTTCGTCCCCTCCGCTCAGGGAATCCATAGAGAATAATGCTTGCGCCCTCAATTCAGTGTTCTTTTCCTCCTGAAACGTCCGCATCAATGCATTCATCGCCGCGTTGGTATCTAACCCAATTAACCCTGGGAGCTCAGAAGCGGCCACCTTCTTAATCGCCCAAAACTCTTCTGGTGATCCGAGCATGTTGAACAATTGCTTTCTGTACCGCACAGAGAATTCGGTTCGGAGTTGGTAGGAAGTCCGGAGGGCTTCTGATCGGGTCATGAAATGTGGCGCACGTTCCAATTGCTCCATCCAAGCAGCCCCTGATTTTACTTCATTGACTTCCCATAGCATATCCCCTTCCGGATCAATGGCGTACCACTCTGGAACAAAATCAAATACTACTGAAAAAGCTTCGGAAGACTCATCTACCCACAGACGTTTGGTAACAGATCGTTCTCCCGCTCCAGCGATCAGATCCACATGAAACATAAACGTGCCATATACTCCTTCTTCTTGGCTCACCTTGACCTTCAGTTCATTGGAAGAAGAGTCCTGCTCATACTGTACATCCACCACCGGGTGGCCTTCACGGTGGTACCATTGATCGAAAAACCAAGTCAGATCAACCCCCGAAATTTCTTCCATCGCCACACGCAAGTGCACATCCTCCACACTACCAAAAGCATTTTGGTGGAGGTACAATTTCAAGCCTTCGAAAAACTTATCGTCTCCCAACTCATTGCGGAGCATGTGTATGACCCGCCCTCCTTTTTGATAACTGTGTCGATCAAATACTTCGTCTGGATCGTCGTATGTCCTTCGGATAAGCTTGTGGTTGGTTCCCGATATGGATTCGCTCAGGTAGGCATCTAGGTCAGACTGCAGGTGCAAGCGGGCTTCTTCATCCCCATACTTGTGCTCCCACCAGAGGTATTCCCCATAAGTCGCGAACCCCTCATTCATAGTGATATGCGTCCAACTCTCGCTGGTAATCAAGTCTCCAAACCAGTGGTGAAATAGTTCATGGGCAATCACATCTTCATGCGTCCCGTCGATCATTTCCCGCGGGGTCTGTTGCACAAATTCGCCATGCACCACGGCCGACGTATTTTCCATGGCGCCAGAGACAAAGTCGTGCACGATTACTTGGTGAAATTTCTCCCAGGGGTAGTCATATCCGAGTTTGGTGGAATAGAATTCGAGCATCTCAGGGGTGTTTCCAAAGATCTGTTGGGCATAGGGTTCAAACGCAGGATCCACGTAATACCATACCTCTTTGTCGCGCCATGTATCCTTCACCACTGCAAAGTCTCCAAGGGCGATCATGGTCAAATAGGTGCTGTGAGGTTTCTCCTGCTTCCACACATCTGTTCGGGTGCCGTTCCCATTGTCTAGAGCGTAGACAAACCGGCCGTTTGAAAGCGTGACAAAAGATGTGTCTACCGTCAGCATGATCTCTTGGGTATGCTTTTCATTCGGCTGATCCACGCACGGAAACCAGCCGGAGTTGTATTCCGTTTCGCCTTGCGACCATACTTGGGGGTGAACTCGGTCTGGGTCCGATTTCGGATTGATGAAATAGAGCCCTTGACTGGAGCTGATCGCGTGCCCATCACCTGCAGGCAAATCTGCGGGTTTGGCCACATAGTCCATCACCAGCACTACTTGCCCTCCCTTCAAAAGTGGCTTGTCAAGTACAATATCGATTTGATTGCCGTCGTATTGGTACTCCAAGGCCATGAGAGAGTCGCCCTTTTGAACTGCAACCGTTTCAAAAGCAAAACCCCGTGCATCCAGCGTAATGGTATCCAGTGCGTCGAAGTAAGGAGTTGCGGTTATGAACGCCCTTCCAAACACCGCTTTTTCAGGCACATCAAATTCAAGGTGGAGTTCGGTGTGCAGGATGTCTACCTTCAAGGGGGCCGCGCCTCGCGGGATTGCGTTTGATGTAGGGGCTGAAAAGGTGAGGTCCATCGTGTCGAGCAGGATGGGGTTGTCTGGGGTAGATCCCGCCTGGTTCTTCTGTAAAATCGAACAAGCCGTAATCTGGGATGCCAACGTCATTGCCATGGCAGCCCGCATTATCCGCAGTTTTAGCATGCGCCAAAGATGCTATAAATGTGTGATTGATACTTTTGCGCAATGCAAGAAATCGTAATCGAAGGCCGATCGTACAAGGTTGAGCCATCAAAGGATCGTAAGTCGGTGAGCATCAATGGGGCATCGCATGATGTGGACATTATACATCTCGGCGCCGGACATCACCACATGATTGTTGGAGGAAGGTCTTTCAAGGTAGAGCTGGTAGACGGGGACGAAAAGTCTCCACATATCAAGATAAATGGCCGATCTTACCGCCCATCGGTAAAGGATGAAACCGATATACTTTTAGAGCGACTTGGGTTAAACATTAAAACCAAAAAAGAGGTTAAAGAACTAAAGGCGCCTATGCCCGGCTTGGTGCTAGAGATTCGAGTCGAGATTGGTCAATCCATTAAAGAAGGAGACCCCGTGATTGTGCTTGAAGCCATGAAGATGGAGAACGTCCTTAAGTCACCAGGCGATGCCGTGGTGAAAGGGATAGCCGTAAGCAAGGGAGATGCCATAGATAAGAACACATTGCTCATTTCATTTGAATAAACATACCATGAACATCAAACACATTACCGTACTTCTTCTTACAGCCAGCATGCTGGCTTCTTGCGGAGGAGTTGCGGAAAAATCGGATTCCACTGCGCAGGAGCCTGCGCCTATTGAAGCTCAAGAAGAGGTCTGTTCGTATTCCTATTCGGAAGCGCCTGTTGAGGTGCTTTGGGTTGCGTACAAATACACTCAAAAGACTGGCGTGACGGGTGTTTTTGAAGAGGTGACCGTAATGCCAGGGGGGAAAGGTTCTCCTGCAGAAGCGTTACAAGGAGCTTCTATCAACATCAACACGGCTTCATCCAACTCTGGTGATATTGCGCGAGATCCGAAAATTGATGCTTCCTTTTTTGGTGAGCTTGAGAATGGCGCAGAAATCAGCGGCGTGATCACCGCTGCGGAAGGGGATGATCTGGCCGGAACAGTGATTGTGGATATTACAATGAACGGTATGACCATGCCCGTTCCTGGCACCTACGAAGTCAAAGATGCTCAGGTGGAATTGAAACTGGAGTTGAACGTAGAAACATGGTCAGCGGGCGACGCCTTGGCTTCTTTGAACAAGGTGTGCGAAGATTTGCACAAAGGCCCTGATGGCGCAAGTGTCCTATGGCCCGATGTGACTGTATTCGTCACCACCACCTTGAACAAGGAGTGTAATTAATCGGATCGCCGATCTTAAAATGCAATCTCAATCTGGGTGAGATCGATGAACTGCTGAACGCGGGCGTCGATCTCTTTTTTTGTCAAGTTGCGAAGGCGTTCGGTGCCGAACTTCTCAACGCAGAAAGACGCCATGGCCGATCCGTATATGATGGCGCGCTTCATGTTTTCGAATCTGATGTCTTGCGTGGCAGCGAGATCGCCTATGAATCCCCCCGCAAACGTATCGCCCGCACCGGTTGGATCAAACACATCTTCGAGTGGCAGCGCAGGAGCGAAGAACACCTGTTCCTTGTTGAACAAGAGGGCACCGTGCTCTCCTTTCTTGATGATCAATACTGCCGGCCCCATTTCAAGTATCTTTCGGGCTGCCTTAACCAAGGAATATTCTCCTGACAGCAATCGTGCTTCTTCGTCGTTGATGGTGACAACATCCACTTTCTTCAGCACCTCTTTCAGTTCATCCAAGGCAACTTCCATCCAAAAATTCATCGTGTCAAGCACAATCAATTTTGGACGTTTTTCCATCTGTTCAATGACTTGCATTTGTACTGCTGGGGTAAGGTTCCCCAACATCACAAAATCAGCGTTTCGATCCGACATCGGAACTACAGGTGAGAAGTCCGCCAATACGTTCAGCTGCGTATCAAGGGTATCTCGGGTATTCATATCGTTATGGTATCGGCCTGCCCAGAAGAAGGATTTTTCTCCTTTTCTAAGTTCTACCCCATCCAATCGGATGTCTCTCTCTTTCAACTCTCCGAGGTAGTCGGCAGGAAAATCATCGCCGATTACGCTTACCATTTGCACCCCCTTGGTGAAATAACTCGCAGACAGGCCTATGTAGGTTGCCGCTCCCCCAACAATGCTTTCTGCTTTACCGAAAGGCGTTTCCAATGAATCAAACGCCATGGTACCTACAACAACCGTCTTTGAATCGCTCATGCTTAGTGCTTTGGTATGTTTTAAAACAGGCGCAAAAGTGGGGATTTACAGACGAAAAAATGCGCTTGCAGGATTCAGAGTTCTACAGTAATATTGCACCCCTTTTCGAAGGAATGTTCATATTCTTCCTCCTTAGCTCAGTTGGTTAGAGCATCTGACTGTTAATCAGAGGGTCCTTGGTTCG